>Ga0105237_10000188_pt1 | contig 87497 bp, 75 predicted proteins | sample KBSC24metaG_FD_81520 | JGI IMG/M metagenome (GOLD analysis project Ga0105237, IMG submission 81520) | Corn rhizosphere microbial communities from Kellogg Biological Station, Michigan, USA - KBS C2-4 metaG | ecosystem: Host-associated > Plants > Roots > Rhizosphere > Soil | place: Michigan, USA...
CCTCGTGCCGAGTGAGCTGGCCAAACGGCTCGGGCTCGCAAAACCGGTGCCGGTGCATTGCGGTATCCACGATTCCAACGCCTCGCTGCTGCCGCACCTCTTGGAGCAGGAGCCGCCGTTCTCGGTGGTTTCGACCGGGACTTGGGTGATCGTGGTGGCGCCCGGCGCCGATCTTTCGGGGCTCGACCCGAGGCGCGATTGCCTCGCCAATATCGATGCCTTTGGGCGGCCAGTTGCCTCGGCTCGTTTCATGGGCGGCCGCGAGTTTTCGCTGCTGGTGCCGAACGAGCCGTCCTCGGTGCCAGAGGCCGTCGTTGAGCGGGTACTGAACCAGCCGATCATCCTGACCCCATCGGTAGTGGAAGGGTCCGGTCCCTTCCCTGATCGGCACGCGCACTGGTCCGTGCCGCGCGAAACGCTCGACAAGGCGACGATCTACACCGTCACGTCGTTCTATCTGGCACTGATGACCGCGCAATGCCTTGCGCTCACCGACGCCTCCGGCGAGATCGTTGTCGAAGGCCCGTTCGCCGCCAACCGGCTTTACGCCGAGATGCTGGCGATCGCCACGGCGAGGCCGGTTATCGCCATGCGATCGAGCGCCACCGGAACGTCCGTCGGCGCGGCGCTGCTGACATTTGGCGACAATCTGGCCGGGGCAAAGAAAGCCGCGGCCTCGGACAGCGAAGGGCAGATGGTTGCCCCCTCGGCGGGGCTCACCGCCGCGATGGTGAGCTACGCCGAGGCGTGGCGAAAGGTCGTGCGCAAAGGCGCCTAAAACCGCTTGGCCAGCCAGTCGAGCTGGGCGCGCTGCTGGTGGGTGCCGCCGCCTTCGTGGTCGTTAAAACCGTACTCGGTCAGCGTCTTGTCGGTGCTGGCGAGGGCGTTGTAGGCGGCGAAGACTGTCGAGGGGGGGCAGATGGTATCCATCAGGCCCACAGAGATCAGCGTCGGCGCCTTGATGCGCTGGGCGAAAACCGTACCGTCGAAATAGCGCAGCGTCTCGAACACCTGCCCCACCTTGTCGCGCTGGATGGCTAGGAACCGGCTGATCTCCGGATAAGGGTCGCGCGGGGTGATCCGCACGGCACGCGGAAAGTCACAGAGGAACGGCACATCCGCCATGATCGCCGTTACCGCCGGGTCGAGCCCCGCGGCCGCCAGCGAAATGCCGCCGCCCTGGCTGCCGCCGACCACGGCTATGCGGGATTTATCTACAAGCGGATGGCTGGTCGCCGCCTCGACGGCGCGGACGGCGTCGGTGAAGACGCGGCGATAGTAGTAGGTGTCGCGGCTCAGGATGCCGCGCGTCATGAAACCGGGATGGGCCGGATCGGAGCCGACCGGATCGGGCGTATCACCCGGCGCCCAGGCACTGCCCTGCCCGCGCGTATCCATCACCAGATGCGCATAGCCGGCGGCTGGCCAGGCGAGGTGATCGTGCGGCAGGCTGCGGCCGCCGCCATAACCGAGATAGCGCACGACGAGCGGCAGCTTTTCGCTTGCACCGGCAGGCAGGAAGAACCAGCCGCGCACCGGATGGCCGCCGAACCCGGCGAACGTCACGTCGAACACGTCGATGAGTTTCAGGCCGGCGTCGAACGGCTTGAACTCAGCGCCGATCGGCACCTTGCGGGCCTCCGCGAGCGTCGATCCCCAGAAGGCATCGAAATCGGCGGGCGTGACGACCGTGCTGCGATAGGCGCGCAGCCGCTCCGGATCGTCGAAATCAAAAATCGGCACGGAATATCTCCCCGGAATATCTCATTTGACGCTGGCGCGCTTCCCAAGATCGTCGCGACCTGACTTAATCGATAGCCAAAGGGTGGCTGCCGCGAAAGCGGAAAGGTTCATCTTTGATCAAAAACGGATTCTTCCGCATGCTGGACCTTGACCGCAACTTCATCGAACCCGGCCGCTCGGTGGCGATTGCCGAAAACGGCATGGCCGCAACCTCCCATCCGCTGGCGACGGCGGCGGCGCTCGACATCCTCAAGGCGGGCGGCAACGCCATCGACGCCGCGGTAGCGGCCGTCGCGGTGCAGGGTGTGGTCGATCCGCATATGACGGGGGTCGGCGGCGACGTTTTTGCCATCATCGCGCCAGCGGGCGGGCCGGTGACGTCGATCAACGGTTCCGGTCCTGCGCCGTCCGCGACGCGGCTCGAAATGCTGCATGCGCAGGGGCTGACGTCGTCGATCCCCGAAACCTCGCCCTTCGCCGTGACGATCCCGGGCGCGGTCGACGCCTGGTGCCGGCTGATCGAAAAGCACGGCCGCTTCGACATGGGACGGGTGCTGGGCCCCGCAATCGCGTACGCCGAAAACGGCTTTCGCATTACCCCGCGCGTCCATCTCGACTGGCGCCTGAACGAGCGCAAGCTTGCCGGCAACGAGGCCGCGGCGCGGCAATTCCTGCGTGGCGGCAAGGCGCCGGCCATTGGCGACCGGCTGGCCAACCCCGCGTTGGCCAATACCCTGCGCGGCATTGCCAAGCGGGGCCGCGACGCGTTTTACGAAGGCGAGGTTGCCGCCGACCTGGTGGCGACACTCAAGGCGCAGGGTGGCGTGCACACCGAGGCGGATTTTTCCGCCTATCACGGCATCGATACCATCCCGATCGCAGCCGACTATCGCGGCTACACGGTCAAAGAGTGTCCGCCCAACGGCCAGGGCCTCGCGGCGCTGATCATCCTCCGCATCCTCAGCGGTTTTGACCTCGCCGATCCGGCGATGCCGGAGGCCGACCGCATTCACCTGCTGGCTGAGGCAAGCAAAGCCGCCTATGCGCAACGCGATGCGCTGATCGCCGATCCGGCGTTCCTGACGTTCAAGGTCGAAGATGTGCTCAGCGACCGCTATATCGGCGACCTGCGCGACCGCATCCGGATGGACAAAGCGTCGGCGCCGCAAATCTGGGATTTGCCGAACCATCGCGATACCGTCTACCTCACGGTGGTCGACAAGGACCGCAATGCGATCTCACTGATCAACTCACTGTTCTCGGCGTTCGGTAGCGGCATTTATGCGGAGAAATCCGGCGTGATGCTGCAGAACCGCGGTTGCGGCTTCTCGGTCGTTGAGGGCCACCCCAACGTAATCGCCGGCGGCAAGCGGCCGATGCACACGATCATTCCCGGCCTGCTCGAAAAAGACGGTCGGCCGGTCATGCCGTTCGGCGTCATGGGTGGGCAGTATCAAGCCGTCGGGCACGCGCACTTTTTGAGCCAGATGCTCGACCGCGGCATGAACCCGCAGGCCGCCAACCAGCAGCCGCGCAGCTTTGCTTTCGGCGATACGCTGACGCTCGAGCCGACAATCGGCGAGGATGTGGCGGCCGATCTCGCGGCACGGGGGCATAAGGTCGCGTGGTCTGCCGACCCGATCGGGGGTTGCCAGGCGATCTGGATCGACCACGAGCGCGGCATCCTGCTCGGCGGCTCGGATCACCGCAAGGACGGGTTGGCGTTCGGCTACTGACCGCTATCCGCGGCGAGCGGCTCGCCTATTGCGGATCGGCGTACTAAGGTCGGGGCGCCGGGGCAACTGCGTCGGCGCTCCCGCACCACCGCTATCGGAATTGCCCAAATGACTGATCTGCCCAACCTCACGCCCGTCAAGCACGCCGTGGTCGGCATCGGCGCGTCGATTTTTGCCGAGCATCGTCACGGCGCCGAACTGCCCGAGTTCGACCTTATCGCGGGGGTCGATGTCGATCCGGCACGCGGGCAGGCGACGACGGAGGCCCTGGGCGCGCCGTTCTTTACGGACCACAAGGCGATGCTGGCAGCGGTCAGCCCGGAGCTGGTGGTGATCATCACGCCGCATCCCTCGCACATTCCGATCGCCATCGATGCAATGGAAGCCGGCAGCCACGTGCTGCTCGAAAAGCCGGTCGGGGTGAGGGTGTCGGACGCCGATGCGCTGGTTGCAGCAGCCAAACGCACCGGCAAGATCGCCGCCGTGAATTTCCAGCAGCGCTGCCGCGGCGACATGAAGACCATCAAGCGCGTGCTGGGCGAAGGGCAGCTGGGCGAGGTGCAGGCGCTCGAAATGAGCATGGCCTGGCCGCGCACTAAAACCTACTACGACAGCGGCACATGGCGGGGCACCTGGGCCGGAGAAGGCGGCGGCGTGCTGCTCAACCAGGCGCCGCACCAGCTCGACCTGATCTGCCATTTCCTCGGCCTGCCCGAGACGGTGTTCGCCTATACAACCACGTCGCTGCACAACATCGAGACCGAAGACACCGTGCATGCCATCTTCCGCTGGAAGAACGGCGCGACCGGCTTTTTGCACATCACCACCGCCGAGGCAGGCCGAGCCGAACGGCTCGAAATTGCCGGTACAAATGGATCGCTGCAACTCGTCGACGGCGAGCTGACGGTCAAGACGATGGCCGAGGATTTTCGCGAGGTGATCGCCAAATCGCCCGAGAAAATGCCCGACATCAAGGCGCAGCCGATTACGGTGGCCATGGAAACCGGCGAAGGCAAGCACACCGAAATCTATCGCAATTTCTACGATGCCGTGCGCAACGGCGCGCCGTTGGTGGCGACGGCAGAATCGGCACGGATGTCGCTGGAGCTCGCCAACGCGATGATTTTGTCCGGCCACATCGGCAAAGCGGTGGCTCTGCCGCTCGACCGGCCCGCTTATGACGCGCTGTTCGCGGAATTGGTGAAGGGCTCGAAGTTTAGGGGGTAGTTTGGGGTTCTCTGCCTCATAGTGAGCTTGTCGAACCATGGTCTCAGGCACGAGACCTCGTGGTTCGACAAACTCACCATGAGGTCTTGAGTTTGCGCCCCCCTCCCCAACCCTCCCCGCAAGGGGGAGGGTGTTCGCCTGAGGTCGTGGTGAAGGTATTGCCTAGCCAATATCGCTGACTAGCACCCTCCCCCTTGCGGGGAGGGTTGGGGAGGGGGCGAGCCACGAGCATTGAGAATGAGACAAATTCGCCGATCAGCTCCTCAAAGGGAAAGCCTGCGTCACCCCGCCCGCTTCACCAGTTGCAGCACAAAGCCGAAGGGGTCGCGGAGGAAGGCGAGCTGGTCGCCGACGGCGGTGGTGTTGATTTCGCCGACTGGCTGGCAGCCGGCGGCGACGAGGCGCTGGTGGTCTGCGGCAATATCATTGGCGAGGAACGCCAGGTGCCAGATCTGCGTGCCCATGCTGGCGCCGTCGAAATGCGGCTCGCGAGGGTCGTTGTAAAGCTCGATCATCAGCCCGTTGTCGTCGGCAAGGAACAGCGTAACGGTCTTCGGGTCGCCGCGGCGGGCGATTTTCATGCCGAGATGGCTTCCGTACCAATCCGCCATCGCCGCCGGATCGGCGACGTTCAGGGCAAAATGTTCGATCTTCATTCCTGGTCCTCCAAAGGTCTTCAAAACAGGCTTCGGCGCACGGTGCCGCGGCGTCGACGAGGACGCGGGGTTCCACGCTCCGGCTGAATGGCATTTCGTTATCGGCCCGTCGGACAGAGAAAAATTTTGCGCCGACCGGTAACCGTGCATCAAGCAAACCCATATTGGCGCTGGACTTGGGCGCGCGCAACCTTAGGATATCGGCAGTTTCCCGGTATCCTGCGGCACCGGGCGCATGATGTTGGAAGCAAAGAGCTTTTTGAGCATGGCTGAGCCGGATTTGCGCGCCGCCGTATCGCTGCAGCAGGTGACCAAGCGCTACGACGAGGGGGCGGTCGTGGCCGACCTGACGCTCGATGTCGCGCCGGGCGAATTTCTGGCGATCGTCGGGCCCTCCGGCTCGGGCAAGACTACGACAATGCGGCTCATCGGCGGCTTCGAGGCGCCGGACAGCGGGCGGATCGCCATCGCCGGTAAGGACGTCACCAACGTTCCGGCCGAGAAGCGTAGCGTCAACACGGTGTTTCAGAGCTACGCCCTGTTTCCGCATCTCAGCGTGATCGACAATGTCGCGTTCGGGCCGCGTATGCGGGGCGTGTCGCGCGACGCGCGACTGAAAAAGGCGCGGGAACTGCTCGATCTGGTGCATCTGCCCGATGCGGCGGACCGCATGCCGCGCGAGCTTTCCGGCGGCATGCAGCAGCGCGTGGCGCTGGCGCGGGCGCTCGCCAACGACCCCGCGGTGCTGCTGCTCGATGAGCCGCTCGGCGCGCTCGACCGCAAGTTGCGTGAAGAACTGCAGCGCGAATTGCGGCGGGTGCAACACACGCTCGGCGCGACCTTTATCTATGTCACGCACGACCAGGACGAGGCGTTCGGCATGGCCGACCGGCTGGCGGTGATGCGCGACGGGCGGATCGAGCAGATCGGCGATCCGGCATCAATCTACGACAAGCCGGTCAATGCCTGGGTCGCGCTGTTCGTCGGCAGCGCCAACAGCTTTGACGCGACGGTCGGAGGACCGGGCGCACGCTCTTCCATCGAAACCGAGTTCGGCATGCTGGCGACGGATCATGTGGCTGCCGACCTGCGGGCCGGCGAGCGCGCCGTGGCGGTGGTGCGACCGGAGGCGACGCGGATCGAACTTGCCGGCAGCGATACATCGCCCGGCCGGATCAATCGCATCCCCGCCCACATCGCTGACCTCGTCGCCGTTGGTCCGTCGCTGCGCCTCAGGGCCACTGCCGCCGATGGCCACGAATTCGAGGCCGTGATGCGCCGCGCCGACGGGCCGGCGCCCGATTTCCATCCCGGAGACTCCGTCTTTGTGGCGTTCGACGCGGCGGCAACCCGCGTCTACCGCCCCGATGCGGGCTCCGTTTCCACGCCGTCATGATCAACAAAGGACGTTTCGACATGACTTCTCGTTCGACTCTCAATCGCCGTTCGCTTCTCGCCCTGATGGGTGCGGCGCCGGCGGCCGCGGCACTGTCCTCGGTCATTCCCACTGCTGCGCGGGCGGCCGGCGGCACGGTCAACATCTATTCCTGGCCCGACTATTTCGCGCAGGACGACCTGACCGCGTTCACCGCCAAGACCGGCATCACACCCAACATTTCGACCTACAACGCCGACGAGATCATGTTCTCCAAGATGAACAGCCCGGCCGGTTCGGGGTTCGACATCGTCGTGCCAAGCTCGGGCTGGGTGCAGCAGCTTGCGGCGAAAAACCTGATCCAGCCGCTCGACCGGACCAAGGTCGATTTCAGCGCGCTCGACCAGTCGCTGCTCAACAAGGATTATGATCCGGGCAACAAGTACACGATCCCCAAGGATTGGGGCCTGCTCGGCGTCGTCTACGATCCCGAGGCGGTCGGCGGCGAGATCAAGACCTGGCAGGACTTTATCGATGCCGGCTCAAAGCCTGCCGTTACCGGCAAAATCCGCTTGACCAAGTCGGCGACCGAAACCGTGGGGCCCGCTCTCTGGATCGCGGGCAAGAACTGGAATACCGCGACGGAAGCGGAAATCCGTGAGGCCGGCAAGGTGATGATCGACTTCGCCAAGCACGTCAAAACCTTCTCGGCGGTCGATCCGGCGGCGCTCGCCTCGGGCGCGATCGTCATGGCGCAAGCCAACCAGTCGGCGGCACGCGGGGCGATCCTGCAAAACCCGAAGCTCAAGTGGGTGGTGCCGGGCCCGCACAGCGAAATCTGGGTCGACAGCTACGCTATCGCGGCTGGCGCGCCGAACCTCGATAACGCCTATGCGTTCCTCAACTTCTTCCTGCAGCCGGATATCCAGGTGAAGGAGACGGTTTACAACGGCTATCCGGCGGCGATCGCCGGGCTCGAAGCCAAAATGCCGGCCGACACCAAGGAAGCCGCGCTGATCTTCGGCGGCGCCGGCGTCGATTTCTCGGCGCTCACCGCCTATGTGGTGAACCCCGATACCGCGGCGGTCTACCAGGATATCCAGAACCAGGTGCAGGCGGCGGCGGGGTCGTAAGCGCTAGGCAGTACAACCGGATCGTCCCCTACCCGGCTGCTGCCACCCTCCCCCAAGGGGAGGGAATTTGTGGCACCGTCGAAGACCAATCGTCTCCCTCCCCGTTAGGGGAGGGATCAAGGGTGGGGGTCGTGCAGCCAGCACTAACCGCTATTTCGATTGCACCAACCTGAAGCTGGGGCTTTAGAGTTCCGCAGATTTTCGTCCGGACCCCAGCTTGCCCGATACGAAGCCAAACCGACCGATTGCCAACCGCCTGCGCGACCATTTGTTCGCGGGCGTGCCGGCGATATGGCTGTTTTTGTTCTTCATCGCGCCGCTCTGCTTCACCGTGGTGTTCTCGTTCGGGCACGCCTCGTTTGGTGGCGTGGCGCTCGGCTTCACCCTCGACAACTACGCGACGGCGCTGTCAGGCTTTTACCTCACGACGTTCCTCAGGACGCTGCAGTTCGCGGCGACGGCCTGCGTGCTTTGCCTTATCGCGGCTTATCCCACCGCCTATTTCATCGCGCGGCATGCGGGCCGGTTCAAAACCCTGGCGCTGGTCATCGTGCTGGTCCCTTATTTTACCAGCTTTCTGATCCGCGTGATGAGCTGGCAGATTCTGCTGGCGCGCGGCGGGCCGATTGAGGCGATACTCAACGCGCTATGGTTGCATTCAGGCCCGCTCGACGTGATGGATACGCAGACCGCCGTGTTCATCGGCATGGTCTATGCTTACCTGCCGATCGCCGTGGTGCCGCTCTACATCGTGCTCGAGCGCATTCCCATGACACTGGTCGAAGCGAGCCGCGATTTGGGCTCCTCGCGCTGGCAGACATTTTTGCACGTCGTATTGCCACTCTCGCGGCCGGGCATTGCGACCGCCGTGCTGCTGACCGGCGTGCCGATGCTTGGCGAACTGGTGATCCCCGGCCTGCTCGGCGGCGATCGCGGCGTGCTGATGGGGCAGGCGATTTCGTCGCAATATCTTGGCTCGCAGAACTACGCGCTGGGTTCGGCGATGGCCGTGCTGGTGCTGATTGCGGTGGCCATCATCGTCGTGCTGCTGGCGCGGCTGACGCGGGGCTTCGACGAGGTTTCGGCATGAGAGCGGCCGCGCGAGGGCCAGCAACAACAGGGCAGCGGGCCAGCCGTGTCTTGCTGATGCTCTGGTATGTACTCGTCGTCGCCTTCATGTTCGCGCCGATCGTCACCTCGGTCATCTACGCGTTCAATGTCGGCTCGCTCGGCAAGCAGACCTCGGCCTTCACCGGCTGGACGCTCGACTGGTTCGGCGCGGCGTGGAACAATGTGTCGCTCAGGACCACCATCCAGACCAGCCTCGTCGCCTCGTTCTGGTCGGCGTTGATCTCGGTGATTGTCGGCTCGGCGCTGGGCTACGCGCTGGTGCGGCACCCGAGCGAGGCCGTGCGACGGTTCCTCACCGGCCTCACCTATGTGCTGTTGATCGTGCCCGAGACGGTGACAGGCGTGTCGCTGCTGCTCTTCTATGCCGTCACCCGAGTGCCGCTGAGCCTCGTGACGCTGGTGCTCGGGATCACGCCCTTGGCGATTTCGGTGACGGCGCTGATCGTCCGCGCCGGCGTGATGACGCTCGACCGGCGGCTTGACGAGGCGGCGGCCGATCTCGGGGCGAACCCCTGGCAGGCGCTGTGGTTCGTGGTGCTGCCGCACCTCACGCCCGCGGTGCTGGCTGGTGCCCTGATGAGCTACGTGTTTTCGTTCGATAACCTCATCGTGTCGTCGTTCCTGACGACGCCGCAGGTTTCGACGCTGCCGGTCTATCTCTATGGCAGCCTGCAATACGGGCCGTCGCCCGCGGTCTACGCGGCGGCCGCCGCGGTTTTCATTTTTACCATGCTGTTGCTCGGTATTGCCGCGCTGCTTTACCGGCTCGTGCAACAGCGCGGCCGTTTTTCCAAGGTCTCCCGATGACACCACCGTTCAATCCGCTGCTCGATCCCCCGGCCTTTCCCGCCGACCGCTACGCGCCGCTCGCCGACCGGCTGAAGCGATTGCTGTCGACGACGGGCGACGTGATCTTCGTGCAGGCCGAGGCAATTTTGGCGCTCGAAGCGGCAGCGACCAGCCTCGCACGACCGGGGATGATCGCGGTCAACATCGTCACCAGCCCCTATGGCGGGTTCTTCGGGCAATGGTTGCGGCGTGGCCGGGCGACGGTCACCGATGTCGCTGCGTCGGCTGGGCAGCCGATCGGGATCGAGGCGGTGAAGGCGGCGCTCGATGCGCTGCCGCAGCTCGATCTGGTTTCGGTGGTGCATGGGGAGACCTCGAGCGGCATCCTCAATCCACTGCCGGAGATCGCGGCGCTGGTGACGGCGCGCGGCGCGCTGCTGGTGGTAGACGCGGTCGCGTCGTTCGGCGGCCACGCGCTCGATGTCGACGCGCTCGGCATCGATGTCTGCGTGACCGGTCCGCAGAAGGCAATGGGCGGGCCGGCGGGGCTGTCGATCGCAAGTATCAGCGCCTCGGCATGGGCGGCGATGGAGTGGGCCGCGAGCTTTTCGCCCTCCAACCTGTCGTTGCCCGACATCAAAGCGAACTGGCTCGATCGGGGGCGGGGCGTCGTGCCTGGCATGCCGTCGGCGCTGGAGTTCTGGGCGCTGGAAGCGGCGCTCGACCGGCTGGAGGCAGAGACCTTGCCCGTACGCATTGCGCGGCATCGGCTGGCGGCGCGCGCCAGCCGGACGGCGCTCAAGGCGATGGGTGTTGCGCCGTGGGTCGCCGATGAGGCGCAAGCCTCGACGCTGGTGACAACGGCACCGGTGCCGGCTGGGGTCGACGCCGATGCGTTGATCGCCGCCGGGCTGGAGCTCGGTGTCACCTTCACGCCGGGGTTTGGCGAGGTCCGCGGGAAACTGGTACGGCTCGACCATACCGGCGTGCGCGCGACGTTTTCGCCGGTGCTGGCGAACGTGGTGGCGTATGGCACGGCGCTGGGCAAGCTCGGGCACAAACTGGATGTCGGCGCCGGTGCGGCGGCGGTGGCGGAAGTGTACGCCAAGGCGAACTAGAGCGGCGGTCGGCGGCAGATTCAGAGTCCGCCGCAGCCGCGCTCAAGGCGTAGCTCCCCCCTATTCGGGCGAGGGGGCCTGCGGGCGCCCGCGCAGGGCTTTGTGCGGCATCAGCATGTAGATCAGGGCGGCGACCAGCATGAGGCCGCCCATGACATAGAACAGCACGGCGAAGGGCCCCGCATCCGTAACGTGCAAGGCCTGTCCGCCGCCCTCGGCGCCGAGGGGAATGCCGTAGCTCAGGGCGATGGCGCCGAGCACGGCCACGCCGAGCGCGCCGCCCAGCGAGCGCAGAAAGGTCATCATGCCGGTCGCGACGCCGAGATGTTTCTGGTCCACGCCGTTCTGCACCGAGACGGTGGTGACGGGGAACGTCAAGCCCATGCCGAGCCCGACCAGCACCAGCAAGATTTCGAGAATGACGATCGAGGTCCCGGCGGAGGCGAGGCCTAGCCCGATGACGGCGATGCCGCTCGCCGCTGCGCCAAGCAGGGCGATCCGCTTTACCCGCACGACCCGCATGGTGAGACGGCCGGCAAGCGTGGCGCCAAAAACGGAGCCAAGCAGGAAGCCGAGCAGCGAATATCCCGATTGTGCAGGCGACAGACCGAGATACGCCTGCGCGTAGACCGGCAGGTACACCGCAAGGCCGATGTTGGCGGCCGAGACCATGAACATGGCAAAGCAGCCGGCCAGCACGATGGGGTTCGCGAGCACTTCGACGGAGATCAGCGGTTCGGCGGCGCGCGAGACGCGGACGCCGAAAACGATCCACAGGATCAGCGAGACGGCGCCGAGCCCAAGGATTTCCATAGAGAACCAGGGATAGGTGCTGCCGCCCCAATTGAGCAGCAGCAGCAGCGCCGCCGTCGCCACAACGAGGGTCGTCGCACCCGGGACATCGAGCTTGTGAGCATGGCGCGGTACCACCAACTTGCGCAGTGGCTTGTCGACCACGAAAATGGCCAGTGCCCCAAGTGGCAGGTTGAGCCAGAAAATCAGCGACCAGTGCAGTTCGGCGAGCGTGCCGCCAAGCAGCGGTCCAGCTATGCTGGCGATGGCCCACATGCCCGAAATCCAGGCCGAATAGCGGCCGCGTTCGCGGGGCGGCAGCATGTCGCCGATGACGATCTGCGTCAGCGCGAAAAGGCCGCCGCCGCCCAGCCCCTGCACGGCGCGGGCCGCGATTAGCACGAACATGTTGGGCGCCAGCGCGGCGATGATCGAGCCGAGCAGGAACAGCCCAAGCGCGCCATAAAGCGTGTTGCGGCGGCCATAGATGTCGGAGACCTTGCCATAAAGCGGGGCCACGGCGGTCGATGTGAGGAGATACGCGGTGACGATCCAGGGCAGATATTGCTGGTCGCCGAGCTGGCCGCCAATGGTGGGCATGGCTGGCGTGACGATCGACTGGTCCAGCGCCGCGAGCAGCATGGCCGTCAGGATGCCGATCATCGTCGCCGTGCGATCACGGTCCGTCAGCTCAACCATTTGGACTACCCCCAGTGCCGCGCGGGACGCGGATGCAATGGGCAGGGTGTGCCAGCCCGGCCCGCCGGGATCAAGGGCGAAGGGTGGGAGGTGATGGCGGCATGCTCGGCGGAGGCTCAGGAGCGCGGTGCCCCCTCACCCCATCCGTCCCCAGAAGGGAAGTGGGGGCGGTCGAGTTTGTTCGCCGGCGGCAGCTCAGTGAGGGCTGCCCCTCAAATCACCTCGAGATAATCCCGATCGGGCAGCGCTTCGAAGGGGGCCGTGGGCAGGGTCTGGTACCAGTAGGCGACGGAGGCGATATCGTCCTGCAGCGGCAGGTAGCGGCGGTTCTTGAAGTCGCCGAGTTCGGTGCGCCAGCCGAGCGCCTGGATGGTGACTTTGAGATCTTCCTCGAAGCGGATCGGATCGGGGAGGTGCCAGCGATAGAGGCCGAAGCGCTGCTGGCTTTTATACGTGCCGTCCGGGCGGATCACCTGCGGCAAGCCGGAATAGGGTGAGGTAAATTCGCGGTAGCGGCTGTCCATGCCGGAATCCTGGAGATTGCCGCCGTCAAAATTATAGGCGCCGCAGAAATAATCCTCGGTGCCGGTGCCGCAGATGGTCGGGAACTGCTTGTCGCCATCCATGAAGAATTTTATCTCGCCTTCGCCCCACCAACCGTTGTTGTTGACGCCCCAGGCCATGTAGGTGCCGACATACTGGCCCCTGCCCTTGATGCCATCGACGATGGTGTAATCGGACTTGAACGGCAGCGGGTTGGTGCGGCGGAATTTTGCGTGGAAATAGGCGGCGTCCTCCGGCACCTCGGTCAGGGTGTAGTTGATCTGCCAGTAGACCACCCCATGGCTGTCAGGATTGATGTTGGTCAGCGTGACGCGGGCACGTTTGCGAAACGGCATTTCCCAGTAGCAGTTGAAGGCCCGGCCCGGGTTGACACAGACGGCCAGCGACTGGACCGGCGCGTAACTGCCCCAGCCACTGCAGAAAAAATCGCCGATTGGCGCCTCGACCGACGGGTTCTCCTGGTCGTCCCAATAGATGCGGAGGATCAGGTCGCGCCAGCGGAGCACCGCGGGCGTGATCCAGAACTGCTGGATGGCGCCCATACCCTCAATGTTGGCAAGGGTCAGCGTTTCGCCCGGCTCGATGCGCACCGAGGGCGAAACTTTCCAGCCGAGGCCCGAGCCATCCGGCCCAAGGCCACGCGCATGATGCGCGCCGGTGCCTTCGGTCGCCATGCCGCCCTTGCCCTTTTCGCCGGTGAAGTTCTCGGGCGAGATGGAGCGGGTCTTGGCGGCCGACAGCCGGTAGAGGTTGGAGAGATTGGAGCCGAGGCCGGAGAAGCTCGTGTTCATTTTCGTCCCTTGGTCGTCGCGGCTATTTGAGGCCGCTGGTCTTGATGGATTCCATGATCTGCTTCTGGAAGATCACGAAGAGGATGAGCATGGGCGCGGCGACGATGGTCGAGGCGGCCATGATATAGTTCCAGGAGGCCGAATACTGGCTCTTGAAGTTGGCGATGCCGACCTGCACGACCCAGAGCTTGTCGTCGGCGGCAACCGTTAGCGGCCAGAGGAACGAGTTCCAGTTGGCGAGGAAGAACAGGATCGCCAGCGCCGCAATGATCGGCCGGCTGAGCGGCAGGATGACGCTCCAGTAGATGCGCCAATAGCCGGCGCCATCGATTACGGCGGCCTCTTCGAGCTCGCGCGGCAGCGACAGGTAATATTGGCGCAGGAGGAAGATGCCGAAGGCGTTGAAGATCGCCGGGACGATCAGCCCTGCATAGGAATTGAGCATGCCCATCGCCCTGACCAGAATGAACAGCGGCACGATGATCACCGGCAGCGACACGAGGAAGGTCGAGAAGATCAGAATGAAGATCGCCTCGCGGCCGGGAAATCTTAGGCGGGCAAGCGCATAGCCAGCCATGGTGTGGAACCACAGGGCGAGCACCGTCACCGCGACAGAGACGACGAAGGTGTTGATGAGGTAGCGGACGAACGGCACCGCCGTCAGCACGTAGACGTAGTTGTTCCAGGTCGGCGTTTTGGGGATGAGGTTGGGCTGGAACACATCCGTCGGCGTCTTGAAGCCGATCGAGATCATGTAGAGCAGCGGCACGACCGTCATAAGGGCGAGGATGGCCGCCACCGCCATCCAGACGAGCCGGACGGTATTGGCCTGCGAGCGGGTGAAGAGTGCGCTATTCAAAATCGAAGCGCCCCCCGCGCGTCAGCAGGAATAGTACGCCGGTCAGCGCCAGCAGCACGACGACGAGGATCGAGGCCATCGCAGCCGCGTAGCCGAACGCCGAATACTGGAAGGCCTGCTGGTAGATGTAGATGATCATCATTTGCGTCGAGTTGGCGGGTCCTCCCTTGGTCATGACGTAGACGAGGTCGAAGGCCTGCGACCCGGCGACGGCGGCGACCAGTGAGACCAGCAGCACGAAGAAGCTGGTGGGGCGGAGCAGCGGCAGGGTGATGTGCCAAAAGCTTTGGCGCGGCGTCGCACCATCGATGCGGGCCGCCTCGTAATATTGCTGCGGGATATCCTGCAGGCCGCCGAGGAAGATCAGCATGTAAAAGCCCATCAGGAACCAGACGCTGACGAACACCACGGTGAAGAGCGCCAGGCTCGGATTGCCGAGGATGGATACGCCCGGCATCCCGAGCGAGGTGAAGAGCCGCGCCGCGAGGCCGATCTTGTCGCCGGAGAAGAACTGCCAGATCACGGCGATAACGACGACGCTGACCATTTGCGGCGTGAAGAACAGCGCGCGCATGACCGTGTTGAAGCGATTGGTGCGTTGTACCAGCAAAGCGAGGCCGAGCCCTGAGAGGTAGAGGCCGGGAACGAGCATCACGACATAGCTGAGCGTCACCCGCATGCACTGCCAGAACAGCGGATCGCCGGCCATGCGCTGGTAGTTGGCGAAGCCGACGAAGTTGAACGTGCCAAAGCCGTTGACGTCAAAGAAGCCGATGGCGAGGGCCAGCAGCATCGGCAGGCCGACGAAGATCAAGAGACCAAGGAAATCCGGGGCGAGGAACAGATAGCCCGCGAGCGCCTCGCGCTGCCGCGAGGTCATTCCCGCGGGGCGCGGACGTTCCTTGGCCGGTGTCTGAGTACTCGCCATGGATGTATTGGTATCAGCCGTCATTGTGGTTTCCGAGAGCCCTCATCCGGCGCTTCGCGCCACCTTCTCCCGCAAGCGGGAGAAGGGACGATCGTGGAACGCGCACCTCTTCCCCTCTCCCGCGAGCGGGAGAGGGTGGTTCGGCGGTTTGGCCGAACCGGGTGAGGGCCATCACAGCATCGGGGCGCCCTTATACGTCGCAAGGAACGCGTCGAGCTGCTTGCTGGCGGCGGTGGCCGTCGCTTGCGGATCGGCGCCGCCGAGCTGGGTCTGCTGGATGGCGTCGGAGATGATCTTGTAGACCTCCGGCGGCAGGCGCGGCTCGCCGCGAACACCGGGCAGGATGTCCTTGGCAAAGAGCGCCAGGTTGCCCTTGTTGAAGGCATCGGCGCCCTGCTTCAGCGCGCTGGTGCGGGTCGGCATGTCCGACTTGGCAACGGTGCACCAATCGACCTCGCGCTGGATCGAATCCGGCGCCATCGAGGCCAGCGCCCAGGCGATGAACTTGCCCGCCGCTTCGGGGTTCTTGCCCTTGGCGTTTGCGACGAAGGCCCAGCCGCCACCGACCGTCACATACTTGCCGCCCTTGGGGCTCGGCAGCTTGAAGATGCCGTAGGGCACATCCTTGGCGTTGTTATCCATCGCCGAGATGCCCCAGATGCCGACGTTCTGCATGGCGCAATAGCCGGCGCCGAGATTGGCGACGACGTCACCGCCACCACCGCCGAGCAGTTGCCGCGGCGCGGCGCCTGAATTGATGGCGTCCTGCCAGAGTTTCAGGGCTGCGACCGTGCCGGGCGAATCGAAGGCGCTCTTGCCACTGGCGTCCTGGAAGTCGCCGCCGCCCTGCCACATGAAGGGGTACCAGGTGAAATTCTGGTAATAGCCGGGCTGCACTTCAAACAGCAGGCCATAACGATCGCCGGACGTCAGCTTCTTGCCGAGTTCGAGCAGTTGATCCCAATCCTGCGGGATATCGTTCTCGTTGAGCTTGGCGTCCTCAAACGCCTTCTTCGAATAGTAGAAGGCCATCGGCTCCAGCTCCATCGGGATGCCGTAGATCTTACCGTCGACCTTGCGGCTGGCGATGATGCCTTCCGGGAAATCGGCTTGTGCCTCAGCGTCGATATAGGGCGTCAGGTCGAGCAAGACGCCGCCGTTGTAGTAGCGCAGGAAATCGCCGGGCGAGATCAGGAAAATATCCGGCCCCTGCCCCGAGGCGAAGGCGGTCGAGAGTTTTGAGCCCGACATGTAATCGGCGTTCGGGACGTAATCGAGTTCGACCTTAATATCGTGGCTGGCGTTGTAGTCGGCCGCCATCTTGGTGAACCAGTCGACCTGGGTTTTGACGTCGCCACCGGGCGCGTAAAAATTCCAGAAGTTGAGCGTCTGCGTATCGGCGGCCTGCGCCGAGAGGCGATTGACGAAGGGGAAGCCGGTGATGCCGCCAACGGCGCCGGCAGCGGCGAAAGTGGCGCCGCCCTTCAGGATGGATCGGCGAGACCAGCCCGCCGGCAGTTTTGGATCGTTGCTCATGGGGTCTCCTCCCGTTTGAGTTTCTTGTTGATCGAATCGCGGCCGGCATTCTCCTGCCGGCTGCGAGGTAGGTTCAGGCGGTGTCCTGAATGGTCAGAATGTGATGCACGATTTCCTGGCGCGGCGGCCCCTCGTATCTCCCCGTCAGCCGCTCCAGCAGCATCTCGGCGGCGCGACTGGCGAGCCGGCTCGGATCGGTGCCGACATGGGTCAGCCGCGGCCGCACATAGGTGAGGTGCGGCAAGTGATCGAAAGTGGCGAGGGCGATGTCCTGCGGTACGCGCAGACCGCGATCGTAGAACTCGGCCATGGCGCCTTGCGTCATCAGATAACTGGCGAGAAAAACGGCGGTGGGACGCTCCTCCGGCGGCATGGCCAAAATCCATTTGGCTGCCTCCTGCCCCGACGGCTCGAGATAGCTGCCTTCGAATCGCAGAGTGTCGATGAACGGCGCGCCGTGATCGGCCAGCCCCTGCTCGAGGCCTGCGGCGCGCGACATCGCTTCCTTGAAAAATGCCGGACCGGTTACGTTGGCGACGCGCTTGTGCCCGCGCTTTGCCAGATAGGCGCCCATGGCGTAGCAACCACCGAAATCGTCGACCTCAATCGAATCCACCGCGCGGTTGGGCAGATTGCCGACGAAGACGGCGGGATAATCGATGCGCTGCAACTCGTCGTGCAGGCCGTGGAGAGCAAAGTCGCCGACGATCAGTCCATCGACCCGCTTGCTGCGGATCTGGTCAAGATATTCGCGCCCGAGCTCCTTGGACTTACCGCCCGGGACGTCGGTGTTGACGATCAGCATGTCGATGCCAGCCGCCTCAAGCTCGAGCTGCGCGGCCTTCACGAGCTGCGTGTAGAACGAGTTGAGGATGTCGGGGATCAGCATCGCGACGATGTTGGTCCGCCCGGTCCTGAGGCTCTGGGCATGCCGGTTGGGCACGTAGCCCAACTCATCGATCGCCACCTGCACCCGTTCGCGCAGAGATTTTGACACCCGGTCGGCGTGATTGATCACGTGCGACACCGTGGTGGGCGATACGCCGGCCTTTTCGGCCACCTTGGCGATGGTGCTCATGCCCCGACGCTAGCAATCTGCAAATCGATTTGCAAATTGATTTGTGAGGCGAGTGTCGCAAGCTGATCGGGCGACTGAGAAGGCTCAGTTCCGTCGCGAAACGCGCATGGCGAGGCCGATATCTGGCTGCACGGTGATCTTCTGGACCGGCATCGGCGGCCGGTCGCCGACATAGTCGAACCGCAGATGCCGCATCAACGAAGCCAGCGCGATGACGCCCTCCAGCATGGCAAAACTCTGGCCGATGCAGACGCGCGGACCGACGCCGAATGGCAGGTATTGATAGCGATCGATACGGTCGCGGTTCTCGGGCAGGAACCGTGACGGGATGAAGTCTCGGGGCTGATCCCAGCGACGTTCATGCCGGTGGAGAACCCAGGGCAGAATCAGCACCGACGCGCCCTTGGGAATGTCGATGTCGCCGAAGCGGTCGTCGGCGAGAGCAGCGCGGTTGAGCGAGGGCGCCGGCGGATAGAGCCGCATCGCTTCCTCAAGCGCCGCTCGCGTGTAAATCAGCTTTTCGGGCCATTCGACGGGGTCGGTCAGACCGTCGAGAACGGCATCCAGTTCGGCCTCGACTTTTTCGCGCTCTTCCGGCGCCTGACTCAGCAGGTACAGTGCCCAGCCGAGCGCTCGTGCCGTGGTCTCGTGGCCGGCGCCGATGAAGGTGATGATGTTGTCCTCGATCTCGCTGCGACTGAGGCCTTCGGCTTCGAGCAGCAGGGTGAGCAGATCGCGCGGGGCTGCGGCAGGATCGCGTTCGATCGCCGCCTGCCGCCGCTCGATGGTGTTGGAGATCAGTTCGCGGAAATAGCGCTCCGACCGCCGACCAAGCAGCCGGGTCGGGCGGGGGATGAAGGCCGGCGCATCGAGCACGTCGAGCGGATCGGCATGGCCCATGATGCGGAGGAATTTCGCGACTGACGCCGCGAACTCATCGGGATCGCCGGCGATGTCGCCGGTAAACAGTGTGGTCTGCAGGATGTCGTAAGCGAGGAGCGTCATATCGAGGGCGACGTCGCGCGGACCAGACTGCCCTTCCAGCCCTTTCGCAAAGAGTTCGGACCGCTGGCGCATGACCGGGGCGAGGCCGTGGATATTGCGGGGCGCGAAAATCGGCGCCAGCGACCGGCGCGTGCGCCGCCAGAGTTCGCCTTCAGCGGTCAGCAGGCCATCGCGCAGGATGGGCCGGAGGATGCGCTGCCGCAGTGGCTGCATGACGTAGTTTTTGGCATTCTCGACCATCAGATAGCGGATGGCGGCCGGATCGTTGACGATGATAGTCGGGTTGCCAAGCCACTTGGCGCTTACGAACGGCTCGCGATAGGCGCGCTGGCCCCAGATCTCGAGCGGGTTGCGCGAGGCTGTGAGCACAAACGCGAGCGCGCTCAGCGGCTTAACGTGTGGGATCGGGGCGGGCGCGCTGAAAGCTAGAGGCGTGGCATCCATGACGGCACTCCGAGGCTACTACCCTGCTATACCGGTGAAGATCGGTCGAAATTCCGACAGCGCAACAAAAAACCCCGCCGGAGCGGGGTTTTTCACATGGTAGCCGTGAATGAGCTTAGAGCTCGCAGCGGTGACGATAGTTATCGTAGCCGAGATAGGAGTCGCTGCGCGGATCGTAGGACTTGTAGGTGTCGAGGCAAGCGTCGACGTGAGCGCGCCAGCCGCCACCATAGCCGCGATCATCATAATAGCCGTCGTCGTAGTAGCCGCCACGAGCCGAACTCGCGATGGCGGCGCCGGCCACGAAGCCGAGTACACCGGCGCCAACGGCGTAACCGGGATAGAAGTGCGCCTGGGCGGGCGCGACGGCGGTGAAGGACAGGGCGGCTGCCAGGGCAGCGGCGCCAGCGAGGGGAAGAAACTTGTTCATCTGATACTCCTTTGACGCGGGGTTGTTGCGCGTTGTCTGGCGGTTTATGCCCCGCTCGCTGAACCACAGATGAATGCATGTGCCTACAAGTTAACGTGAAATTGTCCCGGCATGGCCGCATTGCAGGGGGTACGGCCTAAGCCGAAATCACGCCGAACGGCGCCGTCTCGCCGGTGGCACAAGCCCGTCGCGCCGGTCATCCGCGACGGTGCGGCCGCCATATTCGGGCGAGCGTGCCCATTCCTCGGCGATCACCGCTTCGAAGGATGGGCCCGAAACCTTGCCGTCGAGCAGCCGGGCCTGATCATCGAGCCGCCGGATCGCCGCCAGCTCTTCGCCCTGCCCCAGCCGCGCCTTGCCGACGGCATATTTCAGCACCCGGATGGTCTCGTCGTAGACGGTGAGCGGCACCGGGAACGGGTGACCATCCTTGCCGCCATGGGCGAACGAGAACCGCGCTGGATCGCTGAAGCGGTAGGGCGCGCCATGCACCACCTCGGCAACCATCGCCAGCGATTTTACCGTTCGTGCGCCGACGCCGGGCTGCAGCAGCAGTTGAGCAAAATCGACTGGCCCGCGATCGGCGGCGGCGGCGAGTGTGGCGTGGAGGCGCCGCATGATGACATCGCTAGGCCGCACGTCGTGATGATCCGGCAGCACCATATAGGGCAGCATCGGCTCGGCTTCGTCACCCGGCGGTTTGGCGGGCTTGTCGCGCCCTTCAAGCGCCGCGACCTCGCGCACGATGCGATCCGGGCCAAGATCGCGCAGCACACCGACCTGCGCCCGGCGCGACGACGCGGCGCGATGATCGGTGAGGTTGACGATTTCGCCCTGCCCCTCGCCCTCGATGGCAGAATGGGGTTGGTCGACGAAATTCTCGAGCCCCTCGGACAGCCAGTGATAACGCCGCGCCTGCTTCGCCTCGCCCTTCATGCCCTGCTGCACGACGACCCAATGGCCGTCATCGGCAACGATGAAACCGTGGAGGTAGAGATCGAACCCGTCCTGCACGGCGGCGCTGTCGACCTTGGCGACAAGGCGGCTGGTTTCGGCAAGCTTGGCGCCGTCGAAGCCGATGCGATCGCCGATGGTCACAAGTTCCTGCGGCGTCGCCCGCGAGTGCTTACCGCGCCCGCCGCAAACATAGAGGCCAAGGTCGCGCCTGCCACGGAGGCCGGCCTTAAGCGAGCCGATGACGCTGGTGGTGATGCCGGACGAGTGCCAGTCCATCCCCATGACGGCGCCAAAACACTGGAACCAGAACGGGTGCGCCAGCCGCCGCAAAAACTCGTCGCGGCCATATTCGATGATAATCGCCTCGGCGATAATCGGCCCGAGCCGCGCCATGCGCTCGCTCAGCCATTTTGGGACGTAGCCGCCATGAAGCGGAAGATCGGCGCTGCCGGCGCGTTGGGGCATGGAAGAAATCCGGGGCTGAGCTGAGGTTTGATAGCACAGAACGGATCGGGAACAAAGAGATTGATGGATTCCGGCGAACACAGGAATTGCAGGCCCGCCGACCCTCTCCCGCGCAGCGGGGGAGGGGGACCGCCGGTAGGTGGTGGAGGGGGCGGCGGCAGACGCCGGCGCCTGAGGCTCGCTCCCCACCACCGGGTCATTCCCCGCGAAAAGCGAATCTCTGTTTATGGCGAGCACGATGCCTGCAAGAAACGGAAATCCCCGCTTTCGCGGGGATGACTTAGTGGTTTGTCGCGGCGATGGCGTTTCGGGCAGCCCCCTCCACCAGCCCTCGGCTGGTCCCCCTCCCCCGCTATGCGGGAGAGGATGCATGCGGCGAGTCACGCGATCGACGGCTCAGCTCCTCGCCGCCCAGTTCATACCGCGACGCAGAATGGTCTTCATCTGCGGGACCTGGAATTCACTCGAGACGTGGCCGAGCGAGGAATAGAAGACGCGGCCTTTGCCGTGCATGCGTTTCCAGACGACCGGCATGGTGACGCCGTTGATCCAGTAGGCGTGGTCGCCGTTGAAAGTGGTTGTTGCCAGCACTTCGTTCGAGGGATCGACGTGCATGTAGTACTGTTCGGAGTGGTAGGGGAAGCTCGCAATCCCCTCCATCACCGGATCGTCCGGGCGGGTGACGTCAACCTTGTAGTCGATGATGTTGCCGGGGTGCGCAACCCACTGCCCGCCGACCATGAACTGATAATCGACCGCATCGCGGAAAGCGTCGCCCATGCCGCCGTGATAGCCGGCGAGACCGACGCCTTCGACCACTGCCGTGGTCAGCATCGACAGCTCTTCCTTTTCGATTTTCGACATTGTGAAAATCGGGACGATCAGGCTCAGATCCTTGATCGAGGGATCGGCGAAGGCTTCGGTGGTGTTTTCCACGTAGACCTTAAAACCATCCTCTTCGAGGAAATCGCGAATGATGGTGGCGCATTGTTCGGGCTCGTGCCCGCTCCAGCCGCCCCAGACGATCAGTGCCTCACGCATTAATTCCTCCTCGTAAAGAAAATCAGCCGAGCCGGCCGTTGACGAGCGATTCCGACAACGGCGCCGGGCGCTCGACAGTGGTGGTCATAGCGATCGATGTGCCCGCATCCGACGCACGACCGAAGGCTTCCATCACCTCAAGCACGTGCAATGCGAGGTCGCCGTTGGCGCGATGCGGCCGGTTGGCGCGGATGGCGTGGGCCATGTCGGCGAGGCCGATCGAGCGATAGTTGCCGTCGGCATAGGGCATGTCGGTCGGCACGTTGGTCCACTCGCCGCCCTTTTTGAGCGACTCCACCTGACCGCCGAAATGGTTGGGATCGGGCACGATCAGCGTGGCCTCGGTGCCGTAGATCTCAAGCGGCACGTGCTTGTGGCCGGCAACGTCGAAGCTCATGGTCATCTGGACCACGGCGCCATTCTTGAACTGCAGCATGCCCGAGACGTGGGTCGGCACGTGGACCGGAATCACCTCGCCGTTGCGCGGCTGAGAGGTGATGGTGCGGGTCGGCGTCGGGGTCACTGTCATGCCGGCGACCCTGGCAACCGGCCCGAGCAGGTTGACGAGATCGGTGATGTAGTACGGCCCCATATCGAGCATGGGGCCGCCGCCGGCCTCATAGTAGAAGGCGGGATTGGGGTGCCAGCGTTCGTGGCCGGGGCACATGAAATAAGCGGTGCCGCCGACCGGCGTTCCGATCAGGCCGGAGTCGATCAGCTTGCGGGATGTCTGGTGTGCACCGCCGAGGAAAGTGTCGGGGGCGGAGCCGACGCGCAGGCCTTTTGCCTTGGCCGCCGCGATGAGTTTTTTGCCCTGCGCGAATTCGACGCCGAGCGGCTTTTCCGAATACACGTGCTTGCCGGATTCGATGGCGCGCAGGCCTACGTCGACATGCGCCTTGGGGATCGTCAGGTTGAGCACGATCTCGATCGAGGGGTCGGTAAAAATGTCGTCGAGCGGCACCGCGTTGAGGCCATGCTCATCGGCCTTGGCTTTCGCGGCTGCCGGATTGAGATCGGCAACGGCCTTGATGTCGAGGATGGGAAAATCCTTCGACGCCTTGAGATACGCCCCCGAAATATTGCCGAGCCCGACGATGCCGATACCGACGCGATCCATCTTCAACCTCTTATTTTTCTGTAAGTTCAATCACTTCTCGCCGCGCGGGGCCGGTCGTACCCCAGGGCGAGCCATAGAGCTCGCCAAGTGCGACGGCCGCCGCGCCGCGGGCCCAGAGCTCATCACCGACATTGTCAATGACGATCTCCGCGACATTGCTGAGCGAGGCCGGAATGGCGCGCGCAAAAGCCTCACGCAGCGGGTCGAGCAGATGATCGCCGAGCGCCAGCGCCGAGCCAACGAGGATGACGCGCGGCGGAGCGAACAGGCTGACGAGATTGGCGATGGCGATGCCAAGAGCGGAGCCGGCGCGGCCGGCGGCATCGCGCAGGGCGTTGTCGCCTTCCTCGATCAGCCCGCGAATGCGGCTCATCCCCTGCCCCATGCGGACGGCGTCCCGCAGGCGCGGATCGCCGTGGTCGCCGTTGAGGATCGCCTGCTCGGTCGCAATGTCGGAAAGCTTTATCGCGCTGTCGGGGCCGGCGCCCATCATCATGTCGCCGAGCGTCAGGCTGAGCTGGCGGGCGCCGCGAAAAAGCTGGCCGTCGTGCAGTACGCCAAGGCCGAGCGATTCCTCCATCGCAACGAGCACGCAGTCGTCGAGATCGCGGGCACGGCCGAACCAATGCTCGCCCATGGTGATGGCGTTGGCGTCGCTTTCGACGATGGTGTCCACGGAGAGACGGGCGCGCATCGTTTCGGTCAGCGACACGTCGGAATCGGAGAGGATGCGGCTCGCGCGTACCCGGCCGCTGCCGTGTTCGACAATGCCAGGTAACGACAGCGCCACGGTTTTGATTTCGCTAAGGGCGAGGCCGGCATCGAGCACGCAGCGGCGCACGCCATCCTCGACCAGATCGGCGATGACTTCGATCGGCTGCCGATCGACACGTACCGGGAGCGTCAGTCCGGCGAGCACGTCGCCCTGGAAATTGGTGACGACGAAAACCAGCCGGTTAGAGGCAATCTTCGCTCCGACGACGCGCGCCGCATCGGGGTTGAGCGTGAGCATGACGCGCGGCCGGCCACGGCCGGCATTGCGGATATCACCCTCGTGCTGCACCGAGATCAGGCCGTCCTCGATCAGCGCCGCGGTGATGGCCGAAACCGTGGTGGGCGACAGGTCCGTCTGCTCGCCGATTTCGACGCGCGCGATGGGGCCCTTGCGCCTGATAGTATCCAGCACGTGGAAGCGGTTGATGGCCCGCATCAATTCCGGGTCGGCGGTCTTCATTGGTCCGGTAGCCTGATAGGAATCTAGACGACACTTTCGGGCGCCGTTGTAGCGGGATTTCCACGTGACGCAAAATAATTATCGGCGTTCTAAAATCTGAACCGCTCCGAGCGCAAGCGGAAAATGCATGTTTTGCTGGCGTTTAGGCCCGAGCAAAGTGCTGACGTACGCTACCGGCTTGACATTCCCGCACTCCGGAGGATTAATTTAATACGCATCAGGGACAAATAAGTCCCGTCGGGAGGACATCGATGAAATTCACACCAAGCCGCGTGCTGCGGCATTCAATGGCGATAGCATTCAGTGCCCTACTGGTGGGCGCAGCCGCTACCAATGTGCTGGCGGTCGATACGATCAAGTGGATGCATCTCGAGAACAATCCGGACAACCTCAAGGTCTGGCAGGACATCGCCGCCGCCTATGAGAAGGCTCATCCGGATGTGAAGATCGAGTTCCAGTTCCTCGAAAACGAAGCGTTCAAAGCCAAGCTGCCGACGCTGCTGCAATCCAACGACGCGCCCTCGATGTTCTACACCTGGGGCGGCGGCGTGCTGCTCGAGCAATCCAAGACCGGCGCGATCCGCGACATCACGGCGGCGATGGATGCCGATGGCGGCGCCTGGCGCAATACCATCGCTCCGGCAGCGGTCGACGGGCTGAGCATCGACGGCAAGGTCTGGGCGGCGCCCTATCAGTCGGGCGTCGTCTCGTTCTTCTACAACAAGGACCTGTTCAAGAAGGCCGGCGTCGATGGCGACAGCATCAAGACGTGGGATGATTTTATCGCCGCGGTGAACAAGCTCAAGGCCGCCGGCGTGACGCCGATCGCCGTGGGCGGCGGCGACAAGTGGCCGGTCCACTTCTACTGGAGTTATCTTGCCATGCGCATCGCCGGCAAGGATGGCTTTGCCGATGCCAAGGCCGGCAAGAATGGCGGCTTCGCCGGCGACGCCTTCGTCAAGGCGAGCCAGGACCTCGCCGATCTCGGTAAGCTCGATCCGTTCCAGAAGGGCTATGCCGGAGCGACCTGGCCCGACGAACAGGCAGCGTTCGCCGATGGCCGCGCCGCCATCATGCTGGCGTTCCAGGACACGGCGATCTCGCAGGTCCACGCCGCGACCGACGGTAAGGGTCTCGCCGCCGACAATATCGGCCGCTTCCCGTTCCCGCTGGTGACCGGCGGCAAGGGCGTAATCACCGACGATTTCGGCGGTCTCAACGGCTGGGTGGTGACCAAGAACGCACCTCCCGAAACCGAAGACTTCCTGAAGTTCCTGACCAATGTCGACAACGAGCGGGCTCAGGCCAAGGTCATCGGCATCATCCCGACGACCAAGGGCGCCGAAGACGCGGTGACCAATCCGTCGGTGGCGCTCGCCGCCGCGCAGATGGCCAAGGCGACCTGGCACCAGAACTTCCTCGACCAGGATCTCGGACCGGCAGTGGGCCGCGTGGTCAACGACATGTCGATGGCGATCGTCTCCGGCCAGGCTTCGCCGCAGGATGCGGTGCAGCAGATCGAGCAGGCTTACGAACAGGGCAACTGACGCTCTCGCCGCCGGGACTTTCGATAGTTCCGGCGGCTTGCCCATTTTTGGGCTAGACTGCCCTCAGGGAGTGCCTTCACGCAATGAGCCAAGCCACCTCCGTCCCCATCGCGGGGTCCCGCCCCTACCGCGCGCCGGCGACCCGGCGCAGCCGTTCGGCGACCTCGGGCCTACGGTGGCCGGTGCTGGTGCTGTTCCTGCCCCCGGCCCTGCTGCTCTTCACCATCTTCGTCGTGCTGCCGATGGGGGAAGCGGCCTGGTATTCGTTCTATAACTGGAGCGGCTACGGCCTCCCCACGCAATGGGTTGGCTTCAAGAACTACGGCTTTGTGTTTGCCAACAGCGCCTTCCGCCAGGCGCTGATCAACAACGGCCTCATCATCGTGATCTCGGTGCTGGTGCAGGTACCGCTCGCGCTGTGGCTCGCGACGATGGTTACGAGCAAAATCAGCGGTGCCGTTGGGTTCCGGCTGATTTTCTTCCTGCCCTATGTGCTGGCCGATGTCGCCGCCGGCATGATCTGGCGCTTCGTCTATGACGGCGATTTCGGGCTGGTCGCGGGTATCGCCCACCTCTTCAATGTCGACTCGATCTATCCGATCGCCGACAAAAATCTGGCCATCTACGCCATCCTTGGCGTCGTGGTGTGGAAGTATTTTGGCTTCCACATGATGCTCTTCATCGCGGGGCTGCAGGCAATCGACAAACAGGTGCTCGAAGCCGCCGAAATCGACGGGGCGACACCCCGCCAGAAATTTTTCCATGTGACGCTGCCGCTGCTGGGTTCGACCGTTCGCCTCTCGATCTTTTTTGCCATTGTCGGGTCGTTGCAGCTTTTCGACATGGTCATGCCGCTGACCGGGGGCGGACCGTTTAACGCGACGCAGACGATGGTCACGTTCCTCTACAGCTTTGGCGTGATGCGCATGCAGGTTGGCTTCGGCAGCGCCGTCGGTGTCATCCTCTTCATCATCTGCGTAACCATGGCCTTCGGCTACAAGCGGATTTTTATGAAAAATGACTGACGCACCCGCCGTTTCAAATCCGATCAGCTTCGATCCCGGCCGCAGCGTCAGCGCCGGCAGCAAGATTTATCTCTACACCTCGATGATCATCATCGCGGCGATTGTCATCGTGCCGCTGCTGACCACGGCGCTCGGCGGCTTCAAGACGCTCGGGGATCTGCGCGGCGACCCCTTCGGTCTGCCCCGCGAATGGCAGTGGTCGAACTATGGCGATATCCTGTTCAGCCAGCGCTACTGGCTGCAGATGGGCAATTCGCTGCTTATCGCCTGCCTCACCGTGTTCCTGACGCTGCTTTGCGGCGCCATGGCCGCCTTCACCTTTGCGCACGTCAAATTCTTCGGCTCGGGATTTTTGCTCAACTACTTCCTCTTGGGCCTGATGTTCCCGGCGGCGACCGCCATCCTGCCGCTGTTCATCCGCGTGCGCGACCTCGGCCTGCTCGATACCTATTGGGGCGTGGTGCTGCCGCAGGTGGCGTTCGGCATGGGAATGAGCATCCTGTTGTTCCGCAACTATTTCCGCAATCTGCCGTCTGAGCTGTTCGACGCAGCGTTCGTCGATGGCGCCGGCTATCTCCGCTTCTTCTGGTACGTGTCGTTGCCGCTCAGCCGGCCGATCATCGCGACCGTCGGCATCATCGCCTTCGTCGGAAGCTGGAACAGCTACCTCTTGCCGCTGATCATGCTGAACTCCGAGGGCAAGTATCCCTGGCCGCTCGGCATCATGGTCTACAAAGGCGAATTCGCGACCGACTGGCAGCTCGTGCTGGCCTTCATCACGCTGACCATCCTGCCGACGATCATCGTGTTCTTCCTCGCCCAAAAGCACATCATCGCCGGGTTGACGGCAGGCGCGGTGAAGTAAGGATCAGCGCCAGAGCCTGTCACGTTTTCGAGAGACTGGTGCGGTCTGGCCGATTTGACTTGGCGAACGGCGCTGACGAACCTAGCCTGACAATCGTGCGTTGATCGCACGAGGGAGGGGACCCGACGAGGGGTACCCGGCGAATGCAAAGGCGGCCGCTTTATAGCCGATCCGGCAAGCCGCGCAGCGAAGGCAGATCGCCTTGGGTTGCGCCGGACGGAATTAGCCCAGTTTATCTCGATACCCCCGCTGCCGAAAACGAACCGTCGACGCGGCAGCGCGCCACGCTTTGGTGGGAGGGGTTTTACAGTCGCCATCAGGGCACGGTGACGGTCGCAGCGAGCGCGCTGGTGACGCTGCTGCTTGTGGGCGTTTACGATCTCATCAGGCCGGCGCCACAGGATCTGAGCCAGGGCCGTCTCAACGCCGCCGTCAATTACGCGATCGAGCATCGGCCAGAGGCGCCGGCCGTCACCTCCGTTGCCTACGCCAAGATCATCCCTTCAGTCGTCAGGATTGACGGCTACGATCCGGTCCAGCCAAACAGCTCCGGCAATCCGGACGATCGCGCCAACAGCGCAACGAACCCGCAGGCGCCGCATCCGTTATCGAAGAACAGTGCCCTGCCCGGCTACGAGAATACGGCGGTCGGCAGCGGCATCGTGATCACCGACGACGGGCTGATCCTGACCAACCTCCATGTTGCGGCAGCGGCCGCCAAACTGCGTGTGGTGTTTGCCGACGGCACCGAAGGCAATGCCAAGATCATCAACGCCGACCCCGACAACGACATGGCGGTCATCCGGCCGGACAAAATCCCGGACGACCTGCAACCGGCAACTCTGGCCTCGACGCTGGGTCTCAATCCCGGCGATCAGGTGGAGGCGGTGGGCTTTCCCTTCGGCATCGGGCCATCGGCTTCAGCGGGCGTGGTTTCCGGCCTCAAGCGGGAGTTCGAGGAAGAGGGCAAGACCAAGCTTACCAACCTCATCCAGTTCGACGCGGCGGCTAATCCCGGAAATTCCGGCGGCCCACTTGTCAATGCCGATGGCGAGGTCGTGGGTATCGTCACCGCCATCCTCAATCCCTCCGCCAGAACGTCGGCCGGCATCGGTTTTGCCGTGCCGATCGAAAATGCCGCCAAGGGCGTGTTCGGGGAATCGCCGCTTTAATGACCGAGGTGCCGACGAGATGACCGAAGATTCGCAAAGTGCTGCCGCCGTTGCCTCGCTGATGGAGCAAATTCTCTATGAGGTGAAGAAGGTGGTGGTCGGGCAGGACCACTTTCTGGAACGGGTCCTGGTGGCGCTGCTCGCCAAGGGACACCTCCTTGTCGAGGGCGTGCCGGGACTGGCCAAGACTTTGACGGTCAATACGCTGGCGCAGGCGGTGCAGGGGTCGTTCAAGCGCATCCAGTTTACGCCCGACCTAGTCCCGGCGGACCTCGTCGGCACCCGCATCTACAACCAGAAGACCGGCGAATTTTCGACCTCGCTCGGGCCGGTGTTCTGCAACCTGCTGCTGGCGGACGAAATCAATCGCGCCCCGGCCAAGGTGCAGAGCGCCCTGCTCGAAGTGATGCAGGAGCGGCAGGTAACGATCGCCGGCGAGACCCACAAGGTGCCGGACCCGTTCGTTGTGATGGCGACGCAGAACCCGATCGAGACCGAAGGCACCTACCCCCTGCCCGAGGCGCAGGTCGATCGCTTCATGATGAAGGTGCTGGTTGGCTATCCGACCGCCGAAGAAGAATTCGTCATCGTGTCGCGGGTGACCGGCGTGATGCAGGCGGTGGGACGCGTCGCGACGACGGAGCAACTGATCGCGCTGCAGGCGCGCTGCCGGGCGCTTTACGTCGATCCGTCGCTGATCCAGTTCGCGGTGAAGGTTGTGGCGGCAACCCGCGATCCGGCCGGGGCCGGACTCGGCGATATCGGGCGGCTGATCATGTATGGCGCGAGCCCCCGCGCCTCGATCAACATGATCGAAGCCGGCCGGGCGCTGGCCTTCCTTCGTGGCCGCGACTACGTGCTGCCGGCAGACGTGACCGACGTGATCGCCGACGTGCTGCGCCACCGCATCGTGCTCTCCTATGAGGCGCTATCCGAATCCGTAACGGCGGACGGTCTCGTCGCGAAAATCCTCAAGGCTGTGCCTGCGCCCGACAAACCCCTGGAAACCCATGCCAAGCTCGCCGCATCAGCCTGACGCGCTGCTCAGGCGGCTCGAATGGACCGTCATCCGGCGGCTCGATGGCTTGCTGCAGGGCGACTACCGCACGCTGTTTCGCGGCTTTGGGCTCGACCTCGCGGATTTGCGCGAATACCAGCCCTATGACGATGTGCGCCATATCGACTGGAACGTGACGGCACGGACGCAGGTGCCGCATGTGCGGGTCTACAACGAGGATCGCGAGGTCACCGCGTGGTTTTTGCTCGACCTCAGCCCCTCGGTCGACTTCGGTTCGGGCGAGGTGAGCAAGCGGCAGGTGCTGACCGAGTTCACAGCGGTCGTCGCGCGGCTACTGACCCGGCAGGGCAACAAGGTCGGCGCCATCCTTTACAACGGCGTCTCCGATTTCGTGGTGCCGCCGCGTGCCGGCCGCCGGCATGTTCTGGGCCTGCTCGAGCAGGTGTTTTCGCGACCGCGATTGCTGCGTGCGCCGGCAACCGATCTCGGCGCGTTTCTCGGCCGCTCGCTCGGCGCGATCCGGCGCCGGTCGCTCATCTTCGTCGTCTCCGATTTCATTTCGAAGCCGGGCTGGGAGCGTGGGTTGTCGATGCTCGCGCGGCGGCATGAGGGGATCGCCGTGCGGCTGCTCGACCCGCTCGATATGGCGCTGCCCGATGTCGGCCTCCTGACCTTTCAGGACGCCGAGACTGGCGAGCAACTCTTCGTCGATACGACCGACAAGAGCTTCCGCCGCCGCTTCGCTGACGGGGCGGCGCGATCGGAGGAAGCGCAGATGGAGGCCTTCGCGAAGGCCGGCATGGATGTGCTCGAACTGTCGACCCACGACGATCTTGTCGACGCGATCCTGCGCTTCGCCGAGATGCGCAAGGCGCAGTCGCGGTTGAATGGCGACAGCGGTCTGCCACCACACCTTTCTCCCGCCGCCGCGCAACAAGGCGGAGGCGCGCCATGACCTTCATCTGGCTTGAGGCGCTGTGGCTGCTGCTGCTCGTGCCGCTGCTGGTTCTGGCCTATCTCTGGCTGCTGCGGCGCAAGAAAAAGGCGGCGGTGCGCTATGCCAACCTGGCGTTGGTCAAGCAGGCGATGGGCCGCGGCGCCAATTGGCGGCGGCATGTGCCGCCAGCGCTGCTCCTCATTGCTGTGACCGTGCTGATCCTTGCGGTCGCACGGCCGGCGGCCGTCCTCACCCTGCCCTCCAACCGGGCAACGATCATCCTCGCGATGGATGTGTCGGGCTCAATGCGGGCGCCGGATGTGCTGCCGACCCGCATCGAGGCGGCGCAAAAGGCCGCCAAGGCGTTCATCGCCGACCAGCCGAGTGAAGTGCAGATCGGCATTGTCGCCTTTGCCTCGACCGCCATGCTGGTGCAGACTCCGACGATCGATCGGACGGCTCTCGACGCCGCTATCGACCGCTTCCAGTTGCGGCGCGGCACAGCGATCGGCGATGGCGTGCTGCTTTCTTTGGCAACGATCTTCCCCGACGACAAGTTCGATGTGTCGCCGGGATCGAACAACGACGCGCCCAGCTCGCCGACAAGCTTTATGACCGGCCCATCGACCCCGCCGAGCCAATCGCTCGACGATCAGAGCAGCCTGACATCCAGGGCGCAGCATGTTCCGGTCAAGCCCGGTTCGGACGAAAACGCCGTCATCATCCTGCTGACGGACGGCGCGGCAACGACGGGCAAGGATCCGATCCAGGCCGGGCAAACGGCGGCAGATTACGGGGTACGCGTCTTCACCGTCGGGTTCGGCTCACCGAAGGGCGCTGTGGTCGATTTCGGCGGCTTCTCCATGCGGGCTTTGCCGGACCTTGAAACGCTGAAGAAGATCGCCGACACAACCAACGCGCAGTTCTTCGACGCGCAATCGTCCGATGACCTGACGCAGGTCTATAAGTCGCTGACGGCGAAGCTTTCCAGTGAGCGCAAGCTTACGGAAGTATCGTTCATCTTCGCCGGCATCGGCGCGCTCTTTGCCCTCGCCGGCGCCGGCCTGTCGATGCTGTGGTTCGGGCGTATCGCCTAGATACGGAAAGGTAATATGACAAAAAATTTGGATGATAAGCCTGCCGATGAACGGTCGGCTCCCCTCCTTGTTGCCATGACCGGCAAGGCCAGTTCGGCCAAGCCCGCCGAGGGAGACAAGCCAGTCTTCGCGTATATCGCAAGTCTGCCGCAGCCGCAGCGCGGCATCGCCGAGCGCCTTGACCATCTAGCCATGCAGGCGGTGCCTGACCTTAAACGAGGAGTGAAATGGGGGATGGCCTATTACGGTGTGACTGACGGTTGGTGCTTTTCGTCCGGCGCCTTTGTCGGCCACGTGAGGCTGATGTTTATACGTGGCACTGAGCTAAACCCCGAGCCTCCGGTATCGCCTACCGGGATGGGCAAAAGCACACGCGGAATCGCGCTCACGGCGATGGATGAGGTGGATGAGGCCCAAATAATCTCATGGATGGCTCAAGCCGCATCGAAGCCGCTGCTTAAAGGAAAAAAGCCAAAACCAGGCTGATCGTCGGGCCGCACCGGTGGAAGGGCTCTAGAGCGAGCCGATCGTTTTGCGTAAAAATGCCAGCCCCTTGCGTTCGCCCTCATAGCGGGCGGCGAGGTCTTTGCCCGGCCAGCCGAAAGCGGCGTCCTCGTGCTCGATCGAGATCACATCGTCGAAGCCGTAGCTGCGGGCCTGCCGGAGGAATTTCGGCCAATCGAGCAGGCCAAGACCCGGCAGCACATAACGCCACCAGCCCGCGCCGTGATAGCCGACCGCCTGCAGCCGGGCGCCATCGATCAGGGTGTCCTTGCCGTGCAGGATCTTTATCCTGTCCTTGACCCCGTCGAGCGCCGCGTAGGGATCGATGCCCTGACGGATGAAGTGCGAGGGGTCGAATTCGAGGCCGAAGCGCTTGTCTGGGATCACCGCGAAAAGCTGCCGGTATCCGTCGGGCGTCGTGGCGATGAAATCGTCGTTCGGCCCGGGCCAGTTTTCGATCGCGAGTTGCAGGTTGCCCGTTGCCACCAGCAGGGCGTTGGCGTGATCGGCGAAGCTTTTGTAGTTCGCGTCTTCGGCGATCGAATTGTCGCGGCCCGGGAAGATGATGAATATCGGCACGCCGGCATCGGCGACTGCCTTGGCCAGGTCGCGGGTCTTGGCGTGCAATTCCCGTCGCTTCGCAGCATCGGGCTCGAGCTGATTGCCGAAGAAGGTGATCGAGGACACGACGAGGTTGCGCTGCCGCGCCTTCCCCACCGCCTCGGCCACTTTGTCCGCCGTCTTGATGTGGCCGCCGACATCGATCTCGATGGCGTTGAAGCCGCTCTCTGCAGCGAAATCGACGACCTCGTCGAGCGGCCGGTCGTTGAATGTGGAGGTGTAAAAGCCGATTTTCATGCCGTTCCTCGTGGGATGGATCGTGTTGTGCCGGTGTCGGCCTCAGGCCGGATCGAGCTGTTCCGAATGCTGCAAAGGCTGCCGGGTGCGCTGGGCGGGATCAACCGAGCCGAGCATCAGCGCGGCGGCTGTCGACATGGCAGCCGCGCCAAGTGCGGCGGCGTCCTCTGTGGATGAGCGATGGACGGACGGCGTGTCCGGATCGGCCTTTGCTAGGTGCTCGTTCACGTGGCGCAGCAGCTCATCGATGAGCCGCACCGGCAGGCGGCCGCCGACGATGACCGCATCGGGATCAACGATGAGACCGATATGGACTACCGCCTCGGCGACGTAGACGCTCATCCGCTTGAGCCACGCTGAGACCAGCGCGCGGCCTGCGGCGTCGAGAGTCAGCAGATCCGGCGGCTTGGTCACGATGACACCGCGCTGGCGCAGATAGTCGTAGAGGAAAAACAGCGAGAAAATCTCGCCGAGCGGCGTCACCTTGCCGCGCGCCGGCCCCTCATCGTCGGTAACAGGCAGCCAGCCAATCTCGCCGCTCAGCCCCATGGCGCCGCGATGCCGCTTGCCGCCGAGCACGAGGCCGCCGCCGAGCAGCGCACAGATGTAGATGTAAAAAAAGCTGCGACTTTCCGTGCCGAGCCCATAGTCCAGCTCGGCCACCGCGGCGGCGTTGGATTCGTTGTCGATGAAAATCGGATGATCGGTCAGCTCGGCCAGCGCGCTGCGGAGATCGAAATCGGTCCATTGGCGGTAGGCCGCGGGCTTGCCGGGCACGGGAATCTCGCCGAGCCAATCGGGAATGGCGACGCCGATGCCGGACAGCCTCGCCTCGTCGATCAGCCGGCTGCGGCGAAAATAGGAAAGCGCCTCGGCCGTCAGCTCGATAAATTCGTCCGGCAGGATGAAGCGCTTTTCGTGATGCACGCGGCCGCGGACGGTGCCGATGGCGTCGACGGCAAGGATCGTCAGATGGTCGCGATCGATGTCGATGCCGATCGAGAAACACCCTTCCGGATCGAGTTCGAGCTCGATTGCCGGCTGACCGCGAAGACCATGCCGGCGGCGTGCCTCCATCACCAGACCTTCGTCGAGCAGCTTGTCGACGATGCGGGCGATGGTCTGCTTGGTGAGGCCGGTCTGCCGCGCGACCTCGGTACGCGAGATCGGTGAATCGCGGTGGATGGCGCGCAGCACGAGTCCGCGGTTGAATTCGCCCGCCTGACCGGCATTCGAGCCGGTCAGGTCAGCCGGATGTGACCCGCTGGTCTGTTTGCGCCGGGCCACGAAGAACCTACTTCACAAGCCGCCAGCTACGGACCTCGAAGGGGCGCAGGTCGGGGCCGGGCCCGCGATCCATAGGCTCTTCGAGGATGCTGACCGCGCCCGACTCGCGCCAGCCCGCCGCCAACGCCAGGTTCAGGTCGCCGCGCCGGCCGGCCGGCTCGTAGACGCGGAGGATCAGCCCGTTGCCGTCTTCCGCCGCCTTGAGGCCCGAGAACGCCGCAGGCGTACCCATAACAACGATCGGCGTCGTGACGCCTTCGGCGAGGCCTTTGGCGGCGACCGCGAGCAGCGGCTGGTTCAGGTCTTCGGCTTCCTCACGGACATTGCCGTCAAACCAATCGCCGGCATGCGGCATCAGCGCGTAGGTAAAACTCTGCTTGCCCTCGTCGGCGAGCGGATCGGGATAGACCGGGGAGCGCAGCAGCGAGAGGCCGAGGACGTTGCCCTTGGCGCTGTGACCATACTTGGCGTTGTTCAGCAGAGCGAGGCCGAAGCCCGGTTCGCTGAGGTCGATGAAGCGGTGGCCGGGGGCCTCGAACATCGCCTCGTCCCACGACGTGTTGGTGTGCGTCGTCCGGCGCGTCACGCCATAGGCGCATTCGAAGCTTGCCGTGGTCGAACGAACGGCGGCGGGCGTCAGGGTCCTGAGGAAGACGCGACGGTCGTGCCAGTCGAGATCGGTTTCGATATCGAGGCGACGGCTATTGGCGGTGAGCGCCAGCGTCTGCACGATGGTCGAATGGCGATAGCGGCGCGTAATGCGGATCGCGGCGCGATGCGGCCCTTTTTCCACCACCTCGATTTTCTCGACGTCGCGGATTTCTTCGCCGCGCTCGGCATAATCCTCCTCGACGTCCCAGGCGTCCCAATTGCGCGGTTTGTCGACGGGATAGGTCCAGAGCTGGTTGCCACGATCAGCCAAGGCTTCGCGACCGGTGGCCTTGTGGACGAGGCTCGTCACCGTACCATCGGCGCCGATCGTCGCGCGAAGATGCGCGTTCTCGATATGCGTTGCGCTGACGGACAAGCCTGCGGCCGGGGACAGTTTCGTTGCGTCAACTACGGCGATGCCGAGTGACGGGATCGTCGCATCGGTAGCCACGGTGGAGCCATCGGCCAGTTTCACCCGGAGCGGTCGCGCTGAGAGGGACGGATTGACCACGACAAGCGCATTGCCAAGCGCACCCTTCGGCAGGCCGGCAGCGATGGCGGTCAGGGCCGACTGTTGCGCGGCAGTGGCCTTGTCGATGATCTCGCCAAGTTCGCGCTCGGCATCCTGATAGACCTCGTTGATGGACGAGCCCGGCAGGATGTCGTGGAACTCGTTCTTCAGCACGACGCGCCAGAGATCCTCGAGGCTGCCGGGCTTGGCGCCGCCTGCCATATGCCCGAGCGAAGCCAGCGTCTCGGCGGTGATCAGCGCGCGTTCGGCCTGCCGATGCTTGCGCTTGACGCCGGACTGCGTGGTGAGCGTCGCGCGGTGCAGTTCGAGATAAATCTCGCCCTGCCAGACCGGCATTTTTTGCGCCTTGGCGCTCTTCTGCGCGCCTTCGAAGAAGCTCTTGATGGTTGTCCAGCGGGCTTTTGGCAGTGCCGGGAAATCGCGGAGCTGCACTTCGCGCTCGACCATGCCGGGCGTTACGCCGCCGCCGCCGTCGCCATAGCCCACGGCGAGCAAGGTCGTTGGATGCTTGGTCTTGCCGCGGAAATTCTGCCAGGTCGGCACGAAGCAATCGGGCTGCACGAAGCCGTTATAGCCGTGCATCGGGTTGTCGAAGGTATGGGTCAGCACGCGGCTGCCATCGAGTCCTTCCCACCAGAACAGGTCGGCGGGGATGTGGTTGGTCTCGCTCCAGTTGACCTTGATGGTGAAGAAGTTGTCGATGCCGCCCTGCTTCAGAAGCTGCGGCAGCGCGCCGGAGAAGCCGAAGCAATCGGGCAGCCAGCACACGGTGTGGCGGACGCCAAACGTCTTTTCGAAATAGCGCTGGCCGTAGAGAATCTGGCGCGCGAGGCTCTCACCGGTCGGCATGTTGGTATCGGGTTCGACCCACATGCCGCCGACGGTTTCCCACTGGCCGGATTTCACGCGTCCCGCGATCTTGTCGAACAGCGCTGGGTCGTCCTGCTGCATCTGCCAGTAGTAGTGGGCAGTTGACTGGTTGAAGCGGAAATCCTCCGACTTCTCCATGAGGCTGAGCGCCGTGTGGAACGTGCGGCGCATTTTTCGCCGCGTTTCCGCATAAGGCCAGAGCCACGCCAGATCGATATGGGCATGGCCGGTAAGTGCAATCTCGCCCTGCTGGGGGAAGCGCTCGCGTAGCTTGACGAGACGCTCAGTCAAAGCCTTGTGAGCGGCGACGACGCTGGCGCGCTGCGCCTGGTTCAGGGCCGCAGGATCCTCAATCAGCTTGGGCAGTTGCCAGATGCTGCGCTGCTGGGTGTGGTCGGCAAAGCGCGCGATATAGTCCTGCGTCGAAGACGGCCAATCGAGCGCGCGTTCGGTCGCTTCGGCGGCGTCGAGCAGGTGCGGCACCACCTCATGATCTTCGAGCGTCGATACAGCCTCGGCGACCTGCGTCAGGAGCATGTGGAGTTGATGCACCGGCACGTCGAGCCAGACGACCTTGGCGCGGTTGAGGCGCGGCCCCTGAACGGGCTGGCCGAACGGCAGGCGGGCGACGCTGTCGGTCGCGATATCGAAGCGCCGCGCCTTGAGCGTGAATTCCTCGTGGTAGGGATCGAGGCCGAAGCGGAGGGTCTCGCCATCCGGATAGGTCAGCGAGATCAGACTCTCGCCGCCGACATTGACGGAAAGGCGCGTTTCCTCGAGCGGCCAGTTTTCCGGCACTTCGGCTTTCGCCGCCAAGTGGACGACACCGTCGCTGCGCGGCCAGGCATCGCCGATGCTGATCGGTTGACCTTCAAAGGTCCAGCCGGTTACGGGCCGGGTTTCGCGCTCACGCCAGCAGGCGAGTTCGGCGGTGCGCACCTTGATACGATCGAGGCGCTGGGCGTTCGTCAAAGACATCGATGATTTCCGTGTTTTCAGGCTTTGGGAGTCGGGAGCGCTATCCTTTGACAGCTCCGGCGGTCAGGGAGCCGAGGATCAGCCGCTGCAGCAGCAGGAAAGCGACAATCGCGGGCACAACCGAAATCAAACAGGCAGCCGCCAGCAACTGCGTCGATGAGGCGTTCTGCATCCCCTGGAACTGGAAGATACCGACGGCGATCGGCAGCAAGTCGGTTTTGCTGAGCAGCACGAACGGCACCAGGAACTGTGACCAGCCGGCGATGACGGTGATGATGAAAACGGAGGCGACGCCTGGCCCGGACAACGGCAGGATGATGCGCCAGAACACAGCGAAGCGATTGCAGCCGTCGATCATGGCGGCTTCATCAAGGCTGCGCGGAATGGCGTCTATCGATCCCTTGAGGAGCCAGGACGCGAACGGCACGCTGAGCGCGATATAGACCATGATCACACCAAAATGCGTGTCCAGGCCGAAATTGTCATTGAGCGCGCCCAGCCATTTAAAATAGCGGTAAAGCGGCACCATCAGGACGAGCGGCGAAATCATCTGCACGGCGAGCAAGGCCATCATCGAGACGCCCTTGCCGCGGAAGTTGAAGCGCGAGAAGGCGTAGGCGGCCGGCAGGGCAACAATCAACACGCCAATGCCGCTCAGGCAGGCCAGCTTCAGGCCGTTCCACAGGTAGGTTGGGAAGAAGCTGTTTTCGAAGACGCTGATGAAGTTGTCGATCGTGGGATATTTTGGGATGAAGCGCGACATGCCGAGAAAGATTTCGCGCTTGTCGCGGAGGGCCAGCGACAGCATCCAGGCCAGCGGACCGGCGAAAAACACAAACATCGCGATCATGAAAAAATAGCTGGCGGCGTCGCCGAGCCGGCCGGCAAGCTTCGCGTTCATGACTCCGTCTCCCGCGGCAGGAACACCGCATAGGCCAAGGCGAGCCCCATGCTGATCACCAGCATCAGAACGGAAATGACGCTGCCGCTCGACAGGTCATAGTTCCGGAACACCGTGTAGTAGGCATAAAGGGCAATCACCTCGGTAGCGCGCCCAGGGCCGCCGCCGGTAAGTGAGATGATGGCATCGAAGGTGTTCATCGTCTGGACGGTGATCAGGATCATATTCACCAGGATCGCCATGCGCAGTTGCGGCAGGGTGATGAAGCGCAATTGCTGGGAGCCAGACGCGCCATCGACCTCGGCTGCCTCGTAAAGGACGGGATCGATGGCCTTGAGGGCAGCGTACATGACGACCATCGAAAATGCCGTACCGCGCCAGATGTTGGAGAGCACCGTCGACCAAGGCGCAATGTTGGGGTCCGAGAGCCACGCGACCGGCGCGATGTGGATGAGGCGCAGCATGGAGTTGAGCCCGCCGAACGGCGCCTCGCTGAACAGCATCTGCCAGATGATGCCACCGGCAATGCCCGGGACCACCCAGGCTACGAGGGCGGTCGTACGCAGAACCGTGGTGCCAAAGAGCTTTCGCCGTTCGCCTCGGATGACGACCAGCGCAAGGGCGAGGCCCAGTAATTGCTGTCCGACGATGCTACCGCCAACGAACTCAACGCTGGCTAGAAGGACGCCCGGGAGCTGCGGGGAAGAAAGCGCCGTGACGATCGAAAAGAGGGTGTAATTTCCGTCCTTATTGAGCGTCGAGTCCGTGAACGATAGGCGGATCACCTCCAGGACGGGATAGAGGTAGAAAAGGCCGATCACGACGATGACCGGCAGCAGCCACGGCAGGGGTGCGCCGGCAAAGCGGCGTTGGAACCAGGTCTCTCTGAGGCTCCGGGAGCCTTCCATCGTCGTTGCAGTCATCGGACGCCTATCGCCGCTCGGTTGGAAGGACCGGCGCCGCTCCGGGAGGTTGGAGCGGCGCCGGGCTCGTCGCTAGAGTTTCTTGTAAGCGTCGAGCGAGGCGTTGTAGGCAGCGTCGATCGCCGCGTCCGGCGTCTTGGCACCCGAGAGAACGTCACCCATCATGATCTGGATCTGGTTGGAGATCTCAGGATAGATGACGGCACCCGGACGGGCCTGACCATCCTTCAGCGTTTCGGCGAAGGTCTTGTTCGCATCGGTCGAGAACACCGGGTACTTGGCATAGAGGTCCGAACGCGTCGGCAACTGCTGCTCGAGGGCGTTGGCCGGGCCCATATAAACGTCGCGCACCAGATCGGCGCACATTTCGACCTTCTTGGGGTCCTTGCTGAAGGACGCGAACGTCCAGCCGCCGGTACCGGTCTTGTGCACATCGGCGGTCGGTCCCGGAATGTTCGAGAACGTCCAGTTCGCGAACGCATCCGGATCGAGAGTCGACTTGAGCTGGGCATACTGCCAGCTGCCGCCGATGAAGAGGGCCGTCGTGCCGGCCGCCGCGGCAGCATTGAAGTCATCGTAGTTGACGATGGTCGAAACGCGCTTGGGCGCGGCGCCAGAATCTACGAGGTCCTTGAAGTAGTTCACGGCCTTAAGGAAGTTCGGCTTGTTGTCGGCGTCGCCGAACACCGGCTTGCCGGAATCGTCAACCAGCTTGCCGCCAAGCGACCAGTAGTTGGCGAGCCAATCGAAGGTGGTACCTTCCCAACGGCCGCCGTTGAACAGCAGGCCTTCCATGCCCTTGTCCTTGGAGGCGAGGGCGGCCTTCTTCAGATCGTCCCACGTGGCGGGCGCATCGGGAACGATCGACTTGTTGCGATAGAGCACGCGCAGATCGGTATCCCACCACCAGGCGTAGATTTTGCCGTCGGCGCCGGTGATGCCGTCGCGGACGAACGGGAACAGCGCCGCGATCTCATCCTTGCTGAAATACGGCGTAAAGTCGGACAGAACGTTGTTGGCCTTGAACTGGCCGAGCACGAACGAGTCGACAGCGGCGCAATCGGGCGCGTTGCCGGCCTTGGCCTGCTCCAGCATCTTGGCCTGCTCGGTGCCGATGTCGTTCGTCTGGATCTGCATCTGAAGCTGCCAGTCGGGATGCTTCTTGATGAACGCCACAAACAGATCGGTGAAGCCCTTTGCGGTCGCCGCATCGGGATTGCCGGGGCTGTCGCCGGTGAGACGCACCACCAGCTTGTTGGGGGCACTCGCCAGCCCGATACGATCGGGGGCGGACAGGTCGGCGTCCTGAGCGAACACCGGCAGCGCAGCGCACAGCGCTGTGGTCAGCGCCAAAGCGCCGACTAAACTCTTCATCATAATGGGTCTCCTCCCACGCATGTGTCGCAGCAGGCTGAGTCTGGCGCAGTTGACCTGCGGGCTTTTCAGTGCTGCATTGGTGAGATTAAGTGACTTTGTTTTTATGTCAAGGGAGACGAGGGAGGATCGCGATGCTGCGCTGCGCTGAAGACCTGAAAAAGGTGATGTGCGGCGCAGGATCCGAGGGAAAAGAGCAATAACGCCTGACCTCGTCGCCGCCTATCCGGCGAGCGCTGGCCAGCATCTTTCCAATCAATTCGACGCCGGCTGGGCGCTGCTTTTCGCAGTGCGCTTTCGGCTGACCAATGACCTGCGGGTTGCCACCCGCCAAACGCTTCATCCAACAGGGATCAATCAGATGCGCCTACTCATTCTCGGCACCGGCGGCATGGCCAATCAGCACGCCGCCAACTTTGGAAAAATCGACGGCGTGACGCTGGTGGGCGGCGTCGATGTCGTACCGGAACGGCTCGCTGCCTTCTGCGCTGAACACAAGATCGCGCGGCAATTTTCGACCCTCGACGAGGCCCTTGCCTGGGGCGAGTTCGACGCGGTGGCCAATGTCACGCCGGACCGTATCCATCACCCGACGACGATGCAGGCGATCGCGGCCGGCAAGCACGTGTTCTGCGAAAAGCCGCTGGCGACCGACGCGAAACTCGCGATGGAAATGACCGAGGCGATCGAAAAGTCCGGCAAGGTCGGCATGGTCAACTTCACCTACCGCAATTCGCCGGCGCTGCAGAAGGGCCGGCAGATGGTCCTCGCCGGCGAGGTCGGTGCGGTGCGCCACATCGAGGCGTCGCATCTGCAGAGTTGGCTCGTCGGTAATGCATGGGGCGATTGGAAGAGCGAGAGCAAGTGGCTCTGGCGTCTCAGCAAAAAGCATGGGTCCAACGGGGCGCTCGGAGACATCGGCATCCACATCGTTGACTTCGCCTCGTATGGCTCCGGCCTCGATGTGGCGCATGTATTCGCCCGGCTAAAAACCTTCGACAAGGCGCCGCCCACCAACGTCATCGGCGAGTATGACCTCGACGCCAACGACAGCTTTACGATGAATGTCGATTTCAACAACGGCGCGGTCGGGACCATTCAGGCGACCCGCACGGCGCCGGGCCAGCTCGACCAACTCCGCCTCCGCGTTTATGGCGACAAGGGCTCCGTCGAGATGGTCTACGACACCGGCAAATCGACGCTGCGGGCCTGCCTTGGCGCCGACGTCAACACCGCGACCTGGCGCGATGTGGCGTTTGAGCCGGTCGAGACCAACTACCAACGGTTCGTTGCCGCCGTCCGGGCGGGAAAGACGCAGGAGCCGTCGTTCCGTCGTGCGGCCAACATCCAGAAGGTGCTCGACAAAGCGGCGCTCTCCGACCAGCACCACAAGGACGAAGCGATCGCTTAAGCGGCGGCCTGATCGTGGACTAGGCTGTCGCCATCGGCGACGGCAGCAACTGCTCGAACAGCGGCAGCAGGGCGGCGCCGATCGCAATGCCGGCGCCGCTGAAACTTGTCGGCTGCATGGGCGACAGCCACGGCGTCAGCACTGGCCGTATGGCTGTGTCCGTACGTTCGATGGACATCTGCGCGATCAGCGCTTCGACGACGTTGCGCGGCAGATCGCCGCCGATCAGGATGGCGCTTGGCGCTAAAAAGCCGGCGGTCGCGACGATCGCATCGAGGAGATGTCCGGCAGCGCTTTTGACCCAACGCTGAACGGCCGGCGTCAGTGGCAGATCGCGGCCACTGGCAAGGGTCGCACATTCTTCTTCGGTCAGTTGCGCCCGCAGCGCGCCAAGCCCGGCGACTGTATCGAGCGGAACGTGATCGGTGCCGGTTCGCATGGCGCCGATCCCCCCGGCGCGTCCATGCACACCGCCGAAAGGCGCGCCCTGCAGCAACAGGCCAGCGCGTATATTGTCGCCAATGACGACGAGCATCAGGCCGCCCTCGCCGCCGATGCCAAGTGTTCGCTCGGCTAGGACAGCCGTGACGCAGTCGCGCTCCGCAAGCACCGGCAGCGGACTCAGCGCCTGACTAAGAGCCTGCAGGTCGAGCGCGGCGGGAACTTCGGCACCTATGCCGATGCCAACGACTGCTCTGGGAGCTACGGAGCCGCGAAGGCGGGCGAGGGCATCTGCGATCGCGGTTATGGGTTTGCTGGTCGCGTCGAAGGTGATGGCATCGCGCAAACGGCCGCTCAGATCGATCAGCACGGCTTCACTACGCTCACCGCGTGGCCGGAGACCGATGGCAAAAGCGCCGTCCGGATTGAGGGCAAATTCCATCGAAGGCTGGCCGCTGCCGCCCTCACGGCGCTTGCTGGCAGTGATCAGACCATCGCCGCTCAGCCGGCGCAGGATATTGGTGATGCCGGGCGCCGTCAGACCGCTACGGCGGCCAAGCTCGAGGCGCGTCAGCGGACCGTCGCGGCGAATGGCTTCGAGCGTGACGCGCAGATTGTGGTCGGCGATCTGGAGCGGCGTGCGCCCTGATCCCTTCGGGGCCGGCGTGGGTTCGGACTGCGTACGCCGCCGGATACCGGCACGGGAATGTTGCATGGTCCATTTCCATCAGCGATGGGGACGAGCCGCTTCATGTCGGCGATAGCCGGTTGCGCCGGTTGGCCGCCGGAGTCAAGCACAGGGCACTGCTGGGCCAAGCGCTAGCCCGTCTTCAGCATCGCAGCGAGCCGGGGATCGAACTCGCGCGAAATCGGCTCGGCGGCGGCACCCAGTGCTACCGCCCAGCGATTGGCGTCGCCGATGGTCAATCGCGGCAAATGCCGATCAGAACGGCTGGCAACGGACGGGAGCAGCGGTTCGAGCGCCGCGACGAGCCGCTCCAGCAGACCCTTCGGCACCTCGCCGCCAAAGACGATCGTATCGGGGTCGAACGCCGACTCGATGATCTGCACCGCCTGGCGGACTTTCGGCGCCACCGCCTTTATCCAGTGCCCAATGCGTGGATCGCCGCCGGCCAGCGCGCGTTCGATCAAGTCGAAGGTTTCCGGGGCCGACCGGCCTGGAACGCCCAGCGAGGCCGCGAGCGAGGCCATCGAGGCTTCCTCTTCGAACGATCTTGCGCCATTTCCATCGGGGTCGAGGCTGAGCAGCATCTCGCCGATCTCGCCGATATTGCCCCGGGCGCCTTCGAGCAATTCGCCGTTCAGCACAACGCCGGCGCCAATGCCATAAGCGAGGAAGATACAGACGAAATTCTCGATGCCGTGGGCCACACCATTGAGCTTTTCGGCGATAGTAGCGGCGGCGGCGTCGTTGAAGATGCGGACGGAGAGGCCGGTGGCCTTGGAGAACATGTCGGCGAGCGGATAGGCATGCCACTCGGCCACGGCGCCCTGGTGCGGGCTTTGCCGATGAATGCCGAATGGCCCCGGCATAGCTACACCGAGACCGACCGTGCGAATTTCGGCGTCGCTATGGATGTGCGCCAGCTCGCGCCGCACCCGCTCGATCAGATCGAGAGCGATAGGGGTGCCCTTGTAGGGCCCCTCGTCGGGCAGCTCGCACCCGATCATCACTAACGGTTCGCAGAGGAGATTGACCGCCACGGCACGGAGATAGCGCCGGTCGATATGCAGGCCGATGGCGAACGCGCCATGCGGCAACAACCGGTACGGCACAGCGGGCTGGCCGCGCGCGAGCTTCACGGCGGCCTCGGCCTCGACCAGCCCGGCCGCTTCCAGCTCATCCATGATGTTGGATGTGGTCTGCCGGGTCAGCAGGGTGGAGCGGGCCAGTTCCGCGCGCGACAGGGCGCCATTGAGGCGCAGGGCATCGATGATGACGCGACGATTATGAGCGCTGGCGCTGCCGAGATTTGTGCCGGCACGCGACACGATCCGACGCTGATCCCCGTCTCTCAGCGCCTCTCTTGACAAAGGGATAACTCCGCTCGCATCATAGCTAATTAAGTCAAATCAATTGACTTAACAAAATCAGAGGTACGATCGACTGTCAACCGCGCTGCACGGAAAAACGGAGAGGGAACCCGGCCGGCAGCCTGTCCAACTGGAAGGGAAGTCCATGCAATCCTTGCTTCGTAAGTCTCTGCTTCTTGCCGCCACCGCGGCAGGCGCCGGCCTTGCCTCCGCCGCCCACGCCGACCCCACCACGATCAACGCGCTGTTCCAGGCGCAGGCCGCCTATAGCGAAGACAACGTCCGGGCGATGACGGCCGATTTCGAAAAGGCCAACCCGGATATCAAGGTCAATCTTGAATTCGTCCCGTACGAAGGGCTGCATGACAAGACCGTGCTGGCTCAAGGCTCGGGCGGCTATGACGTCGTGCTCTACGACGTCATCTGGCCGGCGGAATATGCAACCAACAAGGTGCTGGTCGACGTCACGAGCCGCATCCCCGCCGATACGATCAAACAGATCCTGCCGGGCGCGCTGACTACTGCCGACTATCAGGGCAAGAAGTACGGCATGCCCTGGATCCTCGACACCAAGTACCTGTTCTACAACAAGGACATGCTAGCCAAGGCCGGCATCGCCAACCCGCCCAAGACCTGGGACGAACTCGCCGCCGATGCCAAAATCATCAAAGACAAAGGCATCGTGCAGTATCCGATTGCCTGGAGCTGGGCGCAGGCCGAGGCGGTGATCTGCGACTACACCACGCTGCTCGATGCCTATGGCGGCAAGTTCCTCGACGATTCCGGCAAACCGGCCTTCCAGGCCGGCGGTGGCCTCAAGGCGCTGCAATACATGGTGCAGACCATGAAGGACGGGATCTCCAACCCGAACTCCAAGGAATTCCTCGAAGAGGATGTGCGCCATACCTTCGAGAACGGTCAGGCCGCGTTCGCGCTCAACTGGACCTACATGTACGCCCTCGCCAATGATCCCAAGGAAAGCAAGGTCGTCGGCCAGGTTGGTATCGAACCCGCACCGGGCGTCGACGGCATCAGCACGGCGTCGGGCGTCAACGGCTCGATGGGCCTCGGCATCACCACGGCCAGCCAGCATCCCGACGAAGCCTGGAAATACATCATGTTCATGACCAGCCAGCCGGTGCAGAACCAGTACGCGCAGCTCAGCCTGCCGATCTGGGCCTCGTCCTATGACGATCCGGCTGTCGCGAAGAGTCAGGAACCGCTGGTGGCCGCCGCCAAGGTGGGGCTCGGCGTGATGTTCCCGCGCCCGTTCACGCCAAAATACCAGCAGATGTCGCAGGCGCTGCAGGTGGACATTCAGAAGGCGCTGCTTGGCACCTCCTCACCCGAGGACGCGCTCAAGGAAGCAGCCGCCAACGCTGGTCTCTGAACGACCAAGGTAGCAAGCTCACTCCTTCCCCGCCCTTCCCTTAGGGAGAGCGGGGAGGTAGTGCCTGACCCGCCCCTGCGCCCCACCGAAAGGCAAATGACGAATTGGAAAGTCGCTGGACGACAGTTCGAGCCTGGCTGTTGCTGCTGCCGCTGCTCGCCGTCATTGTGCTGATCATCGGCTGGCCGCTGGCCTCAACGATTGGCCTCAGCCTTTCCGATGCGCGCCTCGTCGGCACAGCGGGTGACTTCGTCGGCCTCACCAATTTTGCGAATACGCTCGGCAATCCATCTTTCGGCGCGGCGTTTCTCAATACCGCCGTGTTCGCGTTTGCCTCCGTCGCCATCGAGATCGTTGTTGGCGTGCTGGCCGCATTGCTGCTCGATCAGGAGTTTTATGGCCGGACTGTCCTCAGGGCGCTGATGATCCTGCCGTGGGCCCTGCCAACGATCGTCAACGCCACGCTGTGGCGGCTGATCTACAACCCCGAATATGGCGCGCTCAATGCGCTGCTAAATCAGACTGGCCTCATCCCCGATTACCGATCCTGGCTGGGCGAACCTAGCTCGGCGATGGCGGCCATCATCGCTGCCGATGTCTGGAAGAACTTTCCGCTGGTCGCCCTCATCGCGCTCGCCGCACTGCAGACCGTGCCCAAGGACATCAAGGCTGCATCGATCGTCGACGGCGCCGGCGTCTTCGCCCGCTTTCGTTTCGTGGTCTGGCCCTACCTCGCCGGCCCCTTGATGGTGGCGCTGGTGCTCCGGACGATCGAAGCCTTCAAAGTGTTCGACATCATCTGGGTGATGACGCGCGGCGGGCCGGCGGACACGACCCGTACGCTCTCGATCCTCGTCTACCAGGAGGCATTCTCGTTCCAGCGCGCCGGCTCCGGTGCCTCGATGGCGCTGATCGTTACGCTGATCATAACGGTGCTGGCGGCGCTTTACATTGCCACCATCCGCCGTGGCGTCGCGAGGGCTTGAGATGGAACGGCGTCCGCTTCTTCAAACCATCCTCGTTTACGCGGCGGCAGTGATCCTCGCCGTGGTTATCATCGTGCCGTTCGCGTGGCTCGCGATCATGAGCATTTCGTCGGCGGCAGACCTTAGCTCTCGGCCGCTGAACTGGTTGCCGCAAACCTTCGATTTCTCGCGCTACGGCAAGCTCTTGACCGTCGCCTCGAACTCAGCGGGACAGGCCTTCCTCGCCTCACTGCGCAATTCGCTGGTGGTTGCTGGAATGGCGACGATTGTGGCGCTGATCGTCGCCGTGCCGTCAGCGTGGGCCGTGTCACGGCACAAGCAGGTCGGCTGGTCGATCTATCTCGCCATCGCAACCTATATGCTTCCAGCCGTGGCGCTGTCGGTGCCGCTCTACAAGGGCCTCGCGGCCCTCGGGCTCCTCAACAATGTCTTCGGCCTCGCCGCGGTCTATCTCACGATCCTCGCTCCCTTCACGGCCTGGCTGCTCAAATCCGGATTCGACGCGGTACCGCGCGAAATCGAAAGCGCGGCGATGATCGATGGCGCGCGGCTCGACCAGATCCTGCGCCGCCTCACGCTGCCGCTCGCGGCGCCCGCTGTAGCGACGGCCGCGCTGTTCGCGCTGCTGCTGGCGTGGGACGAGTTTTTCTACGCCCTGCTCTTCACCTCGGACCAGCGCGCTAAGACACTGACGGTGGCGATCGCCGATCTCGCCGGCGGCCGCATAGCCGACTATGGCCTGATCGCGACTGCCGGTGTGCTCGCGGCACTGCCGCCGGTGATCATCGGTATCGTCATGCAGCGCGCGCTCGTCGCCGGCCTCACCCAGGGAGGCGTCAAGGGATGACGCCTGCTTTGCCAATCAACACTACGCCGGCGTTTGCCGCCGAACGCTCATGGAGGGTTGCTGCGTGAGCGATCTCAACATCGAAGGTCTGCGTAAATCCTACGGCAATGCCGAGACGCTCAAGGGCATCGACCTCAGCCTCGAACACGGTGAATTCCTGGTGTTGCTTGGGCCCTCGGGCTGCGGCAAGTCGACCCTGCTCAACTGCATCGCCGGGCTATTGGAGCCGACCGCCGGCGATATCCGGATCGGCGGCCGTTCGGTACTCGGCGTCCATCCCAAGGACCGGAACATCGCCATGGTGTTCCAATCCTATGCGCTTTATCCCAACCTCGATGTGGCGCGGAATATCGGCTTCGGGCTCGAAATGCGTGGCGTGCCGGCCGACGAACGCGCGCGGGCCGTCGCGCGGGCTGCCGAAACGCTGCAGATCACGTCGTTGTTGAAACGGCGCCCATCAGAGCTATCGGGCGGTCAGCGGCAGCGCGTGGCGATTGGTCGGGCGCTTGTGCGCGACCCAGCGATTTTCCTGTTCGACGAGCCGTTGTCCAACCTCGACGCCAAGCTCAGGTCGGAGATGCGACTCGAGCTCAAGCGCCTGCATGAAATGCTGGGCGCAACGATCATCTATGTCACCCACGACCAGATCGAAGCGATGACGCTAGCGACGCGGATCGCGGTGATGCGGGAGGGGCGGATCGACCAGCTTGCCGATCCCGAGACGATCTACCGCGATCCCGCAAACCTTTACGTCGCCGGGTTCGTCGGTTCGCCGGCGATGAACATTTTTGACGCGCACGTTGTCGCCGGGCAGCACGGTCCCGCGGCGGCGCTCGATGCCGACGGCTCGACCGTTGCGCTCGACCCCGGCCTTCACCGGAACGGCACACCGGGCACCGCGGTGCATCTTGGCGTCCGGCCGGAAGCGGTGCGGCTGGCGGTACCGGGCGAGCCATCGTCGGTCACGGCAAAGGTGGAAGTTATCGAGCTGACCGGGCCGGAGAAACTGGTGACGGCGACCGTCGGTGACGTCCGGTTCACCGCACGGCTCGATCCGAACTCGCGGGTTGCCAAAGGCGAGACACGCCAGTTCGTTTTCGATCCGCGCGCGATCCGGCTGTTCGACCGGGCGACCGGCAACGCGCTGACTGCCGGCTAACGACTGGCCACTGCGCCTCGGCCTTACTCGGCGGGAGCCCGGTCGGAAGCCGGCTGGTTGGTCCGGGCCGCTTCCAGGGTGCGGCGGCGCTCCCGATAAAGGCCCCATTGCTGGTCGACCAGCACGCCGATAATGATCACGCCGCCCATCACGGAGAAATTGAGCGAGGACGGGATACCGACCAGGTTCACCAGGTTCTGCAGCTCCTGCAGCAGGACCACGCCGAGGATCGCGCCGATGACCGAGCCCTCGCCGCCCTTCAGCGAGAAGCCGCCGAGCACCGCCGCGGCGATGGCATAGAGCTCGTAGAAATTGCCGTGTGAGGAGGGTGAGATCGAGCGCGTATACATGGCGAAATAGATGGCCGAGAGGATAGTCAGGATCTGGCAGATCACATAGGCGGCGATGATCACCTGATCGGTCTTGATGCCCGAAAAGCGCGCTGCCTCCTCGTTCTTGCCCACCGCGTAGAGATAGCGGCCGAACACCGACCGGTGGACTACGACCCACATGATGACCGCAGCGATCATCAGGGCGATGAAGGAGTTCGGAACGCCGAAGCTGCGACCGGCCGTCAGGAATTCGAGATCGGGGAAATTCTGGCCGAAGGCGAAGCCGGCCGTGGCGTCCTGTGTATAAAAACGGGCAATGCCGCGATAAATCAGGAGGCCGCAGAGCGTCACGATAAACGGCTGCATCTTGAGCTTGGTGATGAGGACGCCGTGGATGAGCCCTACCACCACTGCCAGCACCAGCATCAGCACGACGGCAATTGGCCAGGGGATATTCTGGTTGGCGATGAAATCCACGAACAGGACGCCGACAAGGGCAATCATCGAGCCGACCGAAAGCTCGATGCCGCCGGTGAGGATGACGATGGCCTGGCCCAGCGCCGACAATCCGAACATGCCCACGAGATTGGCCGTATTGGCGATGTTGATCGGAAGCAGGAAGCGCGGGTTGATCAGCGTCACCACGGCGCCGACTACGATGATCAGGCCGAGCAGGAAGAGATCTTTCTTGTTCATCGGATTTCCCCCTCGGAGGCCACATTGTCAGGCGCATGCAGCGGCTTCCCCACCGCGAGCAGCAGCACGTTTTCTTCGCTGAACTGATCCTGCTGCAGAATGCCGGAAATGCGCCCCTCATGCATCACCGCGATCCGGTCGGAGACGCCGATCACTTCCTCCATGTCGCTGGAGATCATCAGCACAGCAACGCCCGCATCAGCGAGCTGGCGCATCAGGCGATAGATCTCGGCCTTGGCGCCAATGTCGATGCCGCGCGTCGGCTCGTCGAAGATCATCACCTTGGGGGCCATGGCAAGCCATTTGCCCAACACCACCTTCTGCTGATTGCCGCCTGACAGCGAGCCGGTCCGGGTCGTTAGCTTCGGCGCCTTGATGCCGAGATTGCGCCTTTGAGTCTCGGCCGTCTTCATCTCCGCACCGCGCGTCACGAGGAAGCTTGCGGCGTGTGCCTGAAGGTTGGGGAGCGATATGTTCTCGACGATCGGCAGGTCGAGCAGAATGCCCTCGCCCTTCCTGTCCTCTGGCACGAGAAAGATACCCTTTGCGATTGCCTGCGAGGAATGGGTCGGGCGAAATGGCGTGCCATTGAGTTCGAAATGGCCGCCGTGAATGGGATCGATGCCGAACATGGCGCGGGCGAGCTCCGTCCGGCCTGAGCCGACAAGCCCTGCGAGGCCCAGAATTTCGCCGTTGCGGAGGTCGAGGCTCGCGCTCTGCGCCGGATAGGTCGATGTTTTGACGTTGACCGCCGCCATCGCGACAGCGCCTGGCGCGCGGGAAGGTGGCGCGGTCTGCGCCTTGAGGTCGCGGCCGATCATCAGCTTGACCATACGGTCGTGCTCGATGTCGACCTTTTCAAGCGTCCCGGCAAGCGTGCCATCGCGCAGCACGACGACCCGATCCGCCGCCTGCCCGATCTCGTGGAGGCGGTGCGAAATGAAGATGACGCTGATGCCTTCGGACTTCAGCGAGGCGATGACATCAAGGAGCTTGGCAGTCTCGGAAAGCGGCAGGCTCGACGTCGGTTCGTCGAGGATGACGAGCCGCGCATCGACCGACAGCGCCTTGGCGATCTCGACCATTTGCCGCTGCGCCAGCGAGAGACTTGCAACCGGCGTCGACGGCCCGAAATTGGCGCCGACGCGCTTGAGCAATGGCGCCACCATGGCGCGTTGCTTGTCGTTGTCGACGAGGCGCAGGAATCCGCCCATGCGCGGTTCGCGCCCGATATAGACGTTGGAGGCGACATCGAGATTGTCGAAGAGGTTGAGTTCCTGATGTACGAAGGCGATACCGGCCTTCATGCTGTCGGCGACCGTCAATGACAGGCGCTCGACGCCATCGATGGTGATGGTGCCCGAGTCGGGCGCGACGACACCGCCGAGAATTTTCATCAGCGTCGATTTGCCGGCGCCATTCTCACCGACGAGGCCGATCACTTCCCCCGGACGAACGCTGAACGACAGCGCGGACAGCGCGACCACGCCCGGATAGACCTTGCGGATACCGGTGAGGCTCAGAAAAGGCTCAGCTGGGGCGAGCGAAGGGGCAACGGCGGCGCTGGACATGTTGGCTCAAAGTTAAGCGGGTCCGGAGCGGGCGGCAAGCAGTACCGCCCCTCTCCGGGCCCGCGGAAGACCACTCTGGCCCCGCGCGAAGCGGGGCCAGCGCGATTGCCTTACTTGCCCGACATCGCCTTGAGGTTGGCGGCATAGGCATCGATGTCGGCGGCGTAGAGGATCTTCGTCGGGACGATGATCTGGCCATTGGCCGGAATGCCCGACTTGTCGCCCTTGAGGTAAGCGGCCATCAGCTTGAAGCCCTGGTAAGCCCACTCGAAGGGCTGCTGCACCACGGTGCCGGCGATGTTGCCTTCCTTGATGCCGCCGAGGGTGATCGGATCATCATCGAAGCCGATGACGGTGATCTTGCCAAGCGCGCCGGCATCCTTGAGCGCCTCGTAGATGCGGGGCGTGTTGTAGGAGTAGAAGCCGACCATGCAGTTGATGGTGGGATCGGCCGTCAGCACGTCAGAGACGTTGGCCTTGGCGCGGGTCTGGTCGATGCCGTCGGCCTTGGTGTCCACTAGGGTGATGTTGGTGCCCTTGATGCCATCCACGAAGCCCTGCGCACGCTCCTTGAAGTTGGCGGCGTCGAGCAGGCCGACGAAGCCTTCGCACTTAGCGCCGTTGGGGAGCGCCTTCTTGGCGATCTCGGCCGCCTGGCCACCGGCCAGAACGTTGGACGAACCGATATAGGCGATGCGCTTGCTCTCGGGCGCGTCGGAGTCGGTGGTGAAGAGCGCCGTTTCGCCGGCAACCTTGTTGAGCACGTCGGTGGCCTTGGGATCGACGGCCGAAACCATGATGCCCTTGACGCCGGCGGTGGCCAGATTGTCCATCAGAGACTGCTGGCTCGCAACCGCAGCCTGATCGGGGTATTTGAATTCAAGCGTGTAGTCGGGCAGTTCGGCCTGCGCCTTCTTCATGCCGGCCTCGGCGGCCTTCCAGAAGTCGGACGCGCCGTTGGCGACGAACGCCAGTGCCGGTTTGTCCTGGGCGACGGCCGGCGCCACGACGGCAGCGCTCAGCATCAGGCTAGCCGCAACAGCGGCAGCCATCTTGACTGCGTAGTTCATCGATTTCCTCCCATGGGCAGGCCTATCCGGCCAGCCATTGTTGATCGTCAGGCGAAAAGCGCGATCTCCCGGTCGCGCAAAAAAGCGGATCAACCCGATGCCCGTTAGCCACGAGCAGTTCCGGATCGAACAGCCTCAATAGTCACACTATTGGCGCAAACGCATTTCCGTCAATCCCTTTCCTTGCGGTTTGCCCGCGCCGAGCGAAGGCATAATCAATATTCAAAATAATCCAATTGCAGCAATGATATGGATCGTACCGCACGATGGCGGATACGTTCGATGTGAGCGACCGTTCCGACGAACAGTCCCGGCGCCAATTGCTATTACTAATAATCTGCGATTTAGTATGGGCATAATGGGATTGTGATAATGGGCCGCACCAGATCGCAGCAGGTCACGATGACGGACGTCGCCAAGGCGGCCGGCTGCTCGCAGTCGACCGTCTCGATCATTCTTCGCCGGACGCCTGGCTACAGCATCTCCGCCGAAACGCGGCGGCGGGTGGCGGAGGCGGCGATCGCTCTCGACTACGTGCCTAAGGAGCGGCTCAAGACCAACGGACCGGACGCACTGCCAGGCAGTGCGGCAAAGGCGGCGCCTGAGGCATTGCGGCAGACGAGCAGGGTAGCGCACCGGCGCGAGGTCTCGAATTCCTTCACGGAGAAGGTCGCCCGCGCTTTGGCGCTGGAAATTCTTGCCGGCCGCTATGAGCAGGGAGCGGCCCTTCCCCCTGACCATCAATTGACATCGGCGTTCGGCGTGTCGCGCACGGTGCTGCGGGAGGCGCTGAAAGTGCTGGCAAGCAAGGGACTGATCAGGGCCCGGGCGAGAATCGGGACGAGGGTTCGGCAGCGGGCCGAGTGGCACCTCTTCGATCCCGACCTGCTGATCTGGCAGGCTGAAGCCGGTCTTGATGGTACCTTCGTCAGGCATCTGGGCGAAATGCGCATCGTATTGGAGCCCGAGGCAGCAGCCCTGGCCGCGATCAGGCGATCACCCGCCGAGCTTGAGACCCTCTATAAATGTGCCCAGCGCATGGGTACGAACGGCATTTCCGCCGCCGACTTCGTCAGAGCCGATCTCGACTTCCATCTTGCAGTGGCAGCCGCGGCGGACAATCCATTCCTCCAGGCTGTCAGCACGCTTATTGAGGTTGCCTTGGTCGCGGCGATGCGGCGAAGCTGGCCGGGCGCCGAGGTCGGCGGTGTCGTCCGCTCGGCGCGCGATCACCGGGCCATCGCTGAGGCCATCGAGGCTGGCGATCAGGAAGGTGCCCGCAACGCGATGCGGGCAGTGATCCTCGAGGGCATGAACAGAGCCGTCGAAATGCCGAAGGAACTGTCGGCCGTGCCGTTCGCCCGGTGAGCGGATGGCTTGACTTCGGCGCCGCTCCCACCATACCTTCATATAAGAAGATAAATTCCACAGATGAAGAGTGAGGGGATGACCGCCTCACCGGAGGAACCGCCTTGGCAGGCAGCGCACCGACCGTCGGCATTCACACGACCAATCCCAAAACCATGCCGGTGGATCATGCAAGGCTGCCGGTGTGGAACGCCGAAAACTGGTTCTACGAGGATTTCGAGGTCGGGCACAAAATCCGCTCGCTGCGCCGAACGATTTCGGAGGGCGAGTCGATGCAATTCAATGCCCTCGTCGCCGACATGCACCCCTACGTTGCAGACCAGATTTTCGCCGAAACCGAAGGCATGTTCGGCAAGCGGCTGGTCGCCGGTGCTTTCGTGTTCTCGGCAGGGCTCGGGCTCGTCGCGACTAATTGCGTCAATGCCTTTTCCTATGGCTACGACAAGCTGCGCTTCATCAAGCCGACCTTCATCGGCGACACGATCTACACGATCCGCACCAACATGGAAAAACGCCAGAAATACAAAGAACTTGGCCTGATCCGCGCCAGCTACGAGGTGTTCAAGGGTGAGGGCGAGCTGGTGCTCTATTGCGAGCATATCCAGACCGTGAAGTACAAGAATGTCGCCGATTTTGCCGGCAAGACCGAACAGGACCAGAAGAAGTGACGTCGCCTACCACCAAACTGCTCGACGGCATTCTGGTGCTCGATATGAGCCAGTTCCTGTCCGGCCCGTTTACGGCGCTGCGGTTGCTCGATCTCGGTGCGCGGGTGATCAAGATCGAGCGGCCCGACGGCGGCGATCTTGGGCGGCGGCTCTATCTCTCCGATACCGAAATCGGCGGTGACTCGACGCTGTTCCATGCCATCAATCGCGGCAAGGAAAGTTTTGCAGCCGACTTCAAGAATGCAGCCGACCTTGAGGCCGCAAAGGGGCTGATCGCCCGCGCCGATGTGCTGGTCCAGAATTTCAGACCGGGGGTCATCGAGCGGCTGGGCCTTAGCTATGACGAAGTGAAGAAGATCAATCCGCGCATCGTCTATGCCTCCATTACCGGTTATGGCGATGAGGGGCCGTGGGTGCAGCGGCCGGGACAGGACCTGCTGGCACAGGCCCGTTCGGGCGTGATGTGGCTCAATGGCGACGAGGTGCAGGGGCCGGTGCCGTTCGGGCTTGCCATCGCCGACCTCTTGGCGGGGAGCGCAGTGGTGCAGGGCATTCTCGCCGCCCTCGTCCGCCGCGGCATTTCGGGCGAAGGCGCGCACATTGAAACGAGCCTGCTCGAAGCGCTGATCGACTTCCAATTCGAGGTGCTGACGACTTATCTCAACGACGGCAAGCGGCTGCCAAAACGGTCGGAATTCCGCAACGCACATGCCTACCTCTCGGCTCCGTACGGGGTTTATCCGACGGCGGACGGATATCTGGCGATTGCGATGACGCCGCTCGACAAGCTGGCGCCATTGATCGAACTGCCGGCAATCGCTGGGCTCGATCTGAAAGCGCCGTTCGTCGAGCGCGACCGGATCAAGCGGGTGATCGCCGAGCGCATCGCCGAGCGCCCTACGGACGACTGGCTCAAAGTGCTGGATGCCGCCGACATTTGGTGCGCCAAGGTGCTCAACTGGCAGGATCTGATGGCAAGCGACGGTTTTAGCGCGCTCGACATGCTGCAGACGGTGACGCGAGACGACGGCGTTTCGATCGACACCACGCGTTCGCCGATCCGCATCAACGGCACGCGCTCGTTGGTTGAGGACGGCGCGCCGCGCATCGGCCAGAACACCGATGCCATACGCAAAGAATTCGGGCTGTAGCGGTCGATCCGATCGGCCGACCGAGCCTTAGCCGGCCTGGATGCTATCGTAGCGCTTGGCTTTGTAGATCACCGTCGAGATGATCCAACTGGCGATGAAGATACCGACCACCGCGTAGCCGAAATTGGTCAGGTTGTCGTTCATCGAGCCGACGAAATCCCAGATGCCGCCGGCAAGCCCGAGCTTGTCACCGATCAGGCCCAAAGCCTCGATACCGCCGATGAAAATGGCGACGACCACTGAGGCAGCGGTGATGGTGAGGTTGTACCATAGTTTGCGGATCGGGTTGACGAAAGCCCAGCCATAGGCCCCGACCATGGCGACGCTGTCGGTCGTATCGACCAGCGCCATGCCGGCGGTGAACAGCGCCGGAAAAATCATGATCGTCCAGAAGTTCATGCCGGACGCCGCCTGTGTGGCGGAAATGCCCAAAAGGCCGATCTCGGTTGCCGTGTCAAAACCGAGCCCGAAGAGGAAGCCGATCGGGTACATATGCCACGATCGCGACACCAGCTTGAATAGCGGCCGGAACAGCCGGGCGAGGAAGCCGCGGCCCGCCAACAGCGTTTCTAGCTCTTCCTCACCGACCTTGGCGCCCCCCTTGGCGCGGGTGAACGCGGCCCAAATACCGCGCAGCACCAACAGGTTAGCGAGGCCGATGAGCAGCAGGAAAAAGGCCGAGACCAGCGTGCCGATGATACCGCCGATCTCGTGGAACTGGTCGAGCCGGCCCTGCAAGGCTGCGGCGCTCGCGGCGATGAGGGCCGAGGCGATGACGACGATCGACGAATGGCCGAGCGAGAAAAAGAACCCGGCCGAGAACGGTTTCTTGTTCTCCTGCATGAGCTTACGCACGACGTTGTCGATAGCCGCGATGTGGTCGGCGTCGAAGGCATGACGCAGGCCGAAGACATAGGCGAGGAAAGCCGTGCCGAGCAGCACGGGCTGGCCGTGGAACGCCGCGAAGGCCCATGCCCAGGCCGCGATATTGGCAGCAATAAGAAGGACATAGACCAGCCCTGCCTTGGTCTTGAGCCGCTTTGCGCCATCGTCGAAGGGGTTCAGTAGGCCGCCACTTTGCGGCTCAGCATGATGCGCGGGGTCGTTGGTCATGGCCGCAAGCTGGCCGGATTCAGGCACGTTAGCAAGCGCGTTTCGCGCATGGTTGCTCCGATCCTGCACCCATCGGAATCGTGGATCAGAGCGTGCGGCCCGGGGCGTCCTTGAGCTGATCGAGCAAAAAGGCATGCGTTGCCTTGTTGGCAACGATGACGATGCCAGTTTCTTCGTAAAATTCCGGCCCGCGTCCCCACCAATCGGTGACGACGCCGCCCGCTTCTTCGACCAGCAGCACACCGACGGCCCAATCGACTAGGCCCGATTGCTCGTAGTAGCCGGTCAGGCGGCCGCAGGCGACATGGGCGCAGCAATTAGCGCTGCTGCCAATGGTGCGGACGCCGCCGACCGCCTCGGTGATGCTGGCCAGCCGGTCATAGGCGCCCGGCCAGGTCTCGAGCTTGCTGGTCGGCAGGCCGGTGGCGATCGCCATGAGGCCGATATCGGCCTGCGGGCTGACGGTCAGACGCTGGCCGTTAAGGTAAGCCCCCTGCCCCTTGATAGCGGTGAACATTTCGTCCGCGACCGGATTGAACAGCGCGCCGCAGACCGTCTCATCGCCATGCCGGAGGGCGATCGAGATAGTGTAGTGCATGCCGTTGATGAAGTTGGTGGTGCCATCGATCGGATCGACCAGCCAGCGATGTTCCCGATCGGCGCCGTCCACGGGAGCAAACTCCTCGCCGGTAAAACTCCAATCCGGATAGCGCTCAAACAGGTATTTGCGGATCAGCAGCTCGGATTGCCGGTCGGCGTCGGAAACGAAATCGGCCGGGCCCTTGAGGTCGACCTTGAGATCGCGAAAATTTTCGAAATAGCCTTGCGTCAGCGCGCCCGCCTCACGGGCAACGGCCACCATGTCGGCAAGCACGGCATCATAGGTCTGGGACATGGTTAGGCCTTTCAGCGGAACAAAATGGTCAGGATGCGGCGAAGCGATCGGTGGCTTCGATCAGCCGGCTGAGGATCGGCGGCTGCGACTGGGCGTGCCCGGTGCCTTCCTCGAGGAAGAACTCAGCCTCGGGCCAAGCGCAGTGCAGGTCCCATGCGGTCTGCGGAGGGCAGGCCACATCGTAGCGGCCTTGCACGATGACGCCCGGTATGCCCCGGAGCCTCCCGGCATCGCGAATGAGCTGGCCCTCATCCATCCAGCCGGCGTGGGTAAAATAGTGGTTTTCAATGCGCGCAAAAGCGAGCGCGTACTCGTCGCCGTAGAAGGCGGCGCTGATTTTTGGGTCCGGCAGGAGTGTGATGGTTTCGCCCTCCCAGCGCGCCCACTCGCGGGCCGCTGTCAGGCGCATCTCACGGTCGTCGCTAACGAGGCGCTTCCGATAAGCAGCGATCATGTCGTGCCGTTCGGAGGGCGGGATCGGCGAAACGAAGCGCGCCCATTTGTCAGGAAAGAGCAGCGAGGCACCGTGCTGATAGTACCATTCGAGCTCCCAGCGGCGGAGCGTGAAGATACCGCGCAGCACCAGTTCGGTGACGCGCTCGGGGTGCGTTTCGGCGTAAGCCAAAGCGAGGCTCGACCCCCATGAGCCGCCGAAGACCAGCCAACGCTCGACGCCCATCATCTGCCGCAGCCGTTCGATATCAGCGACGAGGTCCCAGGTCGTGTTGTGGTCGAGGCTGGCGAACGGGGTGGATTTGCCGCAGCCGCGCTGATCGAACAGCAAAACGTCGTAGCGGGCAGGATCGAAGGCCCGGCGCTGGTCAGGCGACAGGCCGCCGCCCGGCCCGCCGTGCAGCATCACCGCTGGTTTTGCCCCGCGCGTGCCGACGCGTTCCCAATAGATCGAATGACCGTCGCCGACATCGAGCATACCAGAGGCAAAGGGCGTGATCTCGGGATAGAAAGTGCGGAGTTCGGGCACGTGGTCAGCCTTGCGATGGTGGAGACTTGCGGCGCGGAGCCGGTGGTGGCGCCAGGGTTTTCGCATCCCGATTGCCCCATCGCAAGAGCCGGTTCGTCACGTGCGGAGCGGGCCAGCGGTCAGGACGAGGCGAGGCGGCGGAGTTCGGCGAATTGTTCCGGTTTCAACTGCACGCCTAGCTTTTCGGCCTCGCGCCGGTTGGCATAGCGACGGTCCCCCGGCAGACGGTCCTGCCCGGCATCGTGGATCGCACTAATCAGCACCTCGATACGCGCCGCGAAATCGCGCGTCGCCCCTAAGCCGGGATCGATCAGGATGATGGTCTGCGCGGTTTTTGGGGTCGCTGCGCCGGGATGCTTGCTCCAATCGACCTCGAAGGAGAAATCGCCGCCGGCGAGCCCGGCCGCCATCACTTCCATCATCATGGCGACGGACGATCCCTTATGGCCGCCGAAGGGCAGCAGCGCGCCGCCCTCCAACACCGCGTTGGGATCGGTGGTTGGCTGGCCACCGCGATCGACACCAACGCCTTCGGGCAATTTTCGACCTTCACGGCGGGCGATCTGCACATCGCCGTTCGACCAGGCGCTCGACGCCTGATCGAAGACCAGCGGATCGCCGCCGGGACGCGGGCAGGCGAAGCCAAGGGGATTCGTGCCGTAGAGTTTACGGTGACCGCCATGCGGCACGACACTGGCCATCGAGTTGACCATCATCAGCGCGATGAGCCCCTCCCGCGCGAACGGCTCGATGTCGGGCCAGAGCGCCCCAAAATGGTGGGAGTTGCGGATGGAGAGCAACGCGATGCCGTTGTGGCGCGCCTTGCCGACGAAGAGCTCGCGTACGGCGAGCAGCGCCGGCGCGGCAAAGCCATTTTGCCCATCGACACGAACGAAGCCGGGGGCCACATCTTCGACCACGGGCACGGCGCGGCCATCGACCCAGCCGCTATCAAGGGAACCGAGATTGCCGGCGATCCGGAAGACGCCGTGGCTGTGGGCGCCATCGCGCTCGGCCATCGCCATGTTTTCTGCGAGGAGAGTTGCCGTCGCGTCGCTGCAGCCGTGCCGGCGAAAGATCGTGGTGATCAACGCCACGAGGTCGCCATAGGGGATTCGGACGGCGTCCGTCACTTGCCGATCCGGGGCCAGGTGTCGGACAGTTTGTAGCCGCCGGGCCAGGGATCGGCCGGATCGAGCATTTCCTGTCGTGTGCCGGTGATCCAGGCACGGCCGGAGATAGACGGGATGATCGCCGGTTTGCCGCCGATTGTGGTATCCGCTTCGATCTTGCCCAAGAACTCCGAGCCGATTATGGAGCGAGCAAGGTAGCGGTCGCCGACCTGCATCTCGCCTTTCGCGCGCAGCACGGCCATGCGCGCCGATGCGCCGGTGCCCGTCGGCGATCGGTCGATCTTGCCCGGCTGAATGGCGACGGCGTTGGCGGCGGTGAGGAGGCCGTCACGATGCTCAATGGGCGCCGCGATATGGCAGAAGGAAATGTGCGTCCAATCGGGATTGGTCGGATGGGAAAAGCCGAGCTGTTCATTGGCGGCACGAGTTATGCGGATGCCGGTTTCGGCCAGTTCGCGGGCTTCGTCCGGGACGATCTCGAAGCCGAGCGCCCTGGCGTCGACGATAACAAAGCTGTCGCCACCAAAGGCGGTGTCGACCGTCAGCGTGCCGACGCCCTCAACCTCGAGCTTGGCATCGAGCCTTGCAGCAAAGCTCGGAACGTTCGTTACGGTGATGCGCTCGGCTTTGCCGTTGCGGCACTGCGCAACCACATCCACCAATCCGCCGGGCGCCTCAAGGGTCAGCCGCGTCTCGGGCTCGGTCATCGGCACGATGCCGCTATCGAGCAGAACGGTTGCGACGCAGATGGAGTTCGAACCCGACATCGGCGGTGTGTCCTCGGGCTCCATGATGATGAAGCCCATCGCTGCCTTCGGGGTCTTCGGCGGCACGAGGAGATTGATGTGGCGGAAAACGCCTCCGCGCGGCTCGTTCAGCACTAAATTGCGGAGCGTCTGGTCGCGGGCAATGAAGCGCGATTGCTCCCAAAGGGTGTCACCGGGCGGCGGCGCTACGCCACCGATGATGACATCGCCGACTTCGCCCTCGGCGTGGCAGGAAACGATCTGAATGACGCGAGAGGTTCTCATTGGATCACCAGAACGAGCTCGCCCAGCGCCTCGAACTTCGGCGTGATGCCAAGACCCGGCGCGTCCGAAGCGGTCATGCGGCCGTTGACGCGTTGCGGGGCACCGTCGGCAATCGGCACGGTGACGTAGGAGTTGAAATCCGTCGCGGTGAAACAGAACTTTTCGGGTGTCGAGCGGGCGAGATGGGCGATCGTCGCTGTGACGATGTCGCCGCCCCAGGTATCCTCGATGGTCATCGGAATGCCCGACGATACGCAGAGGTCGCGCATCTGGCGCGCCTTGGTCAGCCCGCCGACTTTTGAGATTTTGAGATTGATGACGTCGAAGGCGTCTTCGGCGATACCTTTTACCAGGTCGCCAACGCTGCCGATGTTCTCGTCGAGCACGAAGGGCAGCGAGGTGCGACGGCGGATCGACACACTTTCCTCGTAGGTCATGCAGGGCTGCTCGATGTAAACGTCGACGTCGCGGACGGCGTTCGCGACGCGGGCCGCGTCGGCCATGGTCCAGCCGGTGTTGGCGTCGGCGACGAGAATATCGGTCGGCTGCAAAATGGCGCGGCAGGCTTTGATGCGCGCGATGTCATCATTGGCGTCACCGCCGACTTTTAGCTGGAATTTCGTGTAGCCCTCGGCGCGGTAGCCGGCGATCTTTTGCGCCATAACGCTGGAATCTTCCTGCGAAATGGCGCGGTAGAGGGCGATGGACTTCTGTTCGGCGCCCCCGAGGAGCTTGTAGACCGGCAGGCCGGCGACCTTGCCCAAAATGTCCCAGCAGGCGATGTCGATGGGCGCCTTGACGTAGAGGTGACCGCGCAGCACGGCATCCATATGGTGGTTGAGCGGCCAGAGGTCGGTCGGATCGAGGCCGATCAGTTTCGGGCCGATTTCGGCAATGCCGGCCCGCACGCCCTTGGCGTAAGACGGCAGGTACGCGGAGCCGAGCGGACAGCATTCGGCGTAGCCGGTGACGCCCTCGTCTGTTTCGACGGCGACAACGGTCGAGTCGAACACTTCCATGAAATTGCCGCCGGACCAGTTGTAGCGGCCCTCGCGCAGCGGCAGATCGACCTGCCAGGCCTTTATCGCGGTGATCTTCACATGAACCTCTGCGGGCTGAAGGGAGCAAGATCGATGGACGGCGCAGCGCCGGTCAGCAGGTCAGTCACCAGCTTGCCGGTCGCGGCCGATTGCGTGAGGCCCAGATGGCCGTGGCCGAAAGCATAGACGATATTAAGAGAGCGGCGCGAAAAGCCGATCACCGGCAGGCTGTCGGGCAGCGACGGCCGGAACCCCATCCATTGTTTGCCGCCGGTCGTCTGCAGATCGGGCAAGAAGGCCTTCGCCTTGGTGAGCATCGCATCGGCGCGGGCGAAATTGGGTGGGAGGTTCAGGCCGCCGAGTTCGACGGCACCGCCGACCCGAATGCCGCTGGTCAGGGGTGTAACGACAAAACCGTGGCCGCCGAAGGTAAGCTGGCGCTTGAGGTCGAAACTGCCGGGCGGGAGGGTCGTGTTGTAGCCGCGCTCGGTTTCGAGTGGGATTCGGTCGCCAAGCGGGGCGGTCAGCGTTTTCGACCACGCGCCCGCCGCGACGACGACCTGGCGTGCAGTGATGGTGCGGCCATCGGCGAGTGACAGCTTCACGCTGTCGCCGGAAGGGGTGAGGCTGGCGACTTCTGCCTTGATGAAATCGACGCCTCGCTGTTGGGCTGCGGCCGCCATCGCGACGGCAAAATCGTAGGGGTCGGACACCGTTTGCCATTGCGGGATGAAGGTGCCAGCGACGAAGCGGGGCGACAGGCCCGGCTGCAAGGCGGCAAGGTCGGCGCCGCGCACGTGCTCAAACCCTATGCCTTCGGCCTTGCGGGCGCGCCAACCCGGTTCCGACGCCGCGAGTTCGGCCTCGCTCTCGTAGAGCTCCAGCACACCATCGGAGCGCACCATGCCGGCAATGCCGGCGTCGGCGACGAGCGCCTGCATTTCGCTCGTGGCCAGCCGCATCAGCGCACTCTGCGCCTTGATGCCGGCGGCGACCTTATCCGGCCAGCCGGCACGCCAGTAGCGAATGAGCCACGGCGCAATTTTCGACAGGTAGGCGGGCGGGATGGTCAGCGGGCCCAGCGGATCGCTCAGCCAGCGCGGCAGCTTTTTGAGGACGCCCGAGCCTGACATCGGCAAGACGTCGGAGAAGGCAAAGGCGCCGGCATTGCCGCGGCTCGTTTCCTCGGCGATGCCTTTGCGGTCGATCAGGACGACGCTGCGACCCGCCTGCCGGAGCTTATAGGCTGTAGCAACGCCGACGATGCCGGCGCCGATAATCGCGACGTCGGCCGAGTTCTGGTCCATCCCAAAAGTCCGGTCAGGCGACGAGGCGGAGCGTTGGCCGCGAGTCGATGGCGGCGCGGATGATCTTTTCGATGCGCGCCCGCTCCTCGCCGATCAGCGTCAGACGGGGGGCACGGACCCATTCGGCGCCCTCGCCCGTCATCTGGTTGGCGAGCTTGATGTACTGCACCAGCTTGACCTGCACGTCGAGGTGCAGCAGCGGCATGAACCAGCGGTAGAGCTCCAGTGCCTCCTGCACCCGCCCGGCTTTGGCCAGCTTGAACAACTGCACCGCCTCGCGCGGAAAACTGTTGGCGAGGCCGGAGACCCAGCCAACGGCGCCGAACAGCACGTTTTCGAGCATCAGGTCGTCGACGCCGCAGACGATATCGAAGCGATCGCCGAGCCGGTTGATCATGTCGGTCATGCGGCGGCTGTCGTGGCTGGATTCCTTGACCGCGACGATGTTTTTCTCGTTCGCAAGTTCCGCGAAATCGGCGGGGCTCAGGTCAACCTTATAGGCGACGTGGTTGTTATAGATCATGATCGGCAGCGGCACGTTATGCGCCAGCGTGCGGAAGTGGTTGATGCTCTCGCGCGGATCGGTGTGGTAGACCATGGTCGGCAGCGCCATGATGCCCGTGGCGCCGGCAATACCCATCTGGTTGGCGGCCGTGACAGCGAGCTTGGTGGTGTATTCGGCAACGCCGGCGATCACCGGCACCCTGCCCTTCACGGCCTTGGCGGCTGCTGCGACGACCGCCTCTTTTTCCTCAAGGGCAAGCGAGGAATTCTCGCCCAGCGTGCCGAGCATGACAAAGCCGTCGCAGCCGGCGCTGAGGCAGGAATCGATGTGCTTGGCCGTCGCGTCGAGGTCGAGCGAGCCGTCCTGTTTCATTTCGGTCATCAGGGCGGGAATGACGCCGTGCCAATTGCTGGTCATTTGTTCCTCCGTTCGTTGAAAAGTTGAGCAGGTGAAGCACAAAACACGACGCCTGCGAAAGAGGCGATCGCCGAATTGCGATGCCGTCGACGGTCGGTTGTGCTAGCGGGCGGAGATAGGACTTCGCTGCGGCGTAAGGAGAAACTCGCATGACCATCGGCTTTGTCGGGACGGGCACGATCAGCGGCGCGATGGTCGAGGGGCTGCAGCGGCTGCCTCAACCGCCGGCAGTCGTTGTCTCGCCGCGGTCCGAGGCGGTTTCGTCGCGGCTCTCCGAGCTCTATCCAAACGTTCGGCGGGCGGCTTCCAATGCCGAGGCCGCCGCGGCCGATATCGTGGTGTTGGGGATGCGACCGACGCAGCTCGAAGAGGCGATTGCCGGGATCAGTTTCCGGGCCAACCAGATCGTCGTAAGTCTCGTGGCCGGGTTGGCGCTGGCCGATGTGCAGAAACTGGCGCCGCAATCGCGGGTGGATCGGGCGATACCGATGCCGGGGATTGCGCGGGGCGCCGGGCCGATCCTCGTCTATCCCGGCCTGCCGGAAACCGTCGCTTTGCTGAAACCTCTCGGCGATCTCATCGTCTGCACGGCCGAGCCGCAGCTCACGATGGGCGGCCTCACCGGTTTCATGTCCACCTATTTCGAGCTGCAGCAGACGCTGATCGAGCGGGCGGTTTCGTCCGGCGTCGGCCGGGACGAGGCCCGCAAATATGCGGTGTCGCTGCTGACGATGCTCTCGGGCACCGCCAACCTCACGCCGCCGGACCTTTTCGACGAACTCGTGGCCGAGCATCAGACCAAGGGCGGGCTCAACGAGCGGGTGCGCCGCTATCTGCTCGACGCGGGATGGTTCGATGTGCCGGGCAAGGCGTTCGATGAGATCGCGAGGCTGCGCAGGGAAAATCTCAAGTGAGTGGTCCACGTCAGGCTCCGAGGTAAGCCTGGACGATGGAATTGCTCTTCCCCAGTATCTCGGCATCGCTGTCCATGCGGATGCTGCCGGTTTCCAGCACATAGCCGTAGTTGGCGATCTTGAGCGCCAAACGCGCATTCTGCTCGACCAAGAGGATCGTCACGCCCGTCTTGTTGAGCTCCTGAATGATGCGGAAAGTCTCGAGCACCAGTTTTGGCGCCAACCCCATCGACGGCTCATCGAGCAGGAGCACTTTCGGGCCATGCATCAGGGCGCGGCCGACGGCCAGCATCTGCTGTTCGCCGCCCGAGAGCAGCGAGCCATCCTGATGCTGGCGGCGTTCAAGGATCGGAAACAGCTCGAAGACATGCTCCATGCGCTCGCGCCGCAGGGCAGCGTCGGGCACGGTAAAGCCGCCGAGTTCGAGATTTTCGCTCACGCTGAGGCCGCGCAGAACGTGACGGCCTTCGGGGACGTGCACCACGCCGAGGCGGGCGATGTCGCTGGCCTTCTTGCCGACAAGCTCCTGTCCTTCGAATTTTATCGAGCCGGCCGTGGCGCGGACCAGCCCCGAGATGGTTTTGAGCGTCGTGGTTTTCCCTGCGCCATTGGCGCCGAGCAGTGTCACGATCTCGCCACGCCGGACTTCGAAGCTGATGCCGTGAAGGGCGCGGATGCGGCCGTATCCGGCCTCGATGCCCTCGATCGACAGCACGGTTTCCGCCTCAGAGCGCAAGCGCTGCCTCCGCATCTTCGGCCCCGAGATACGCCTCGATGACCCTGGGGTTCGACTGAATCTCCTTGGGCGTGCCTTCGGCGATCATCAGCCCGTGGTCGAGCACGCTGACCCGCTCCGAAATGGTCATGACCAGCCCCGTGTCGTGTTCGATGAGCAGAACGGCAATTTTCCGCTCGTCGCGGATACGGGCGATAAGGGCGATGAGCTCCTGTTTTTCGCCCTTGGTCAGGCCCGCCGCCGGCTCATCGAGCAACAGCAGTTTTGGCTCGGTCGCCAGCGCGCGGGCGATTTCGACGCGGCGCTGGTGGCCGTAAGCGAGGGTCGTCGCCTCGCGCTGCCATTCCTCTTCGGCGATACCGACCAAGCGCAGACACGCGGCGGCACGGTCGCGGATTTCCCGCTCCTCGCGCTGCTGCGAGGGCAGATGCAGAATGGCCCCGATCGCTCCAGCCTTGGTCCGGCAGTGCTGGCCGGACATGACGTTTTCAAGCACCGACATCTGCCGGAACAGCCGAAGATTCTGGAAGGTGCGGGCGATGCCGGTGCGCGTCACCTGGAACGGCTTTAGCGGTACGAGCGGCGTGCCGGCGAAATCAATCCGCCCCTGCTGTGGCTTGTAGAAGCCAGTGATGCAATTGAAGAGCGAGGTTTTACCGGCACCGTTCGGCCCAATGAGGCTGCTGATCGAGCCGGCCGCGACATCGAAGTTCACCGACTGCAGCACCGTATTGCCGGCAAAACCCAGCGTCACGGCGCGGAGGGTGAGCAGCGCGTCGGCCATCAGCGACTCCGCACCGGCCAGATGCCGCTCGGGCGGAACAGCATGATCAGCAACAGGCCAACGGCGAAGACCAGATAGCGGAAGCTGCCGAGGTCGCGCAGCAGCTCGGGGCCGAGCACGACGATGAAGGCGCCGAGGATGACGCCCGGGATCTTGCCCATACCGCCGAGGATCACCGCCATCAGGAACAGCGTCGATTGCTGGAACGAGAAGCTTTGCGGCGAGATGGCGGTGAAATTGACGGCAAAGAAGGCACCGCCGATGGCGCCGTAGATGGCGCCGATGACGTAGGCGGCAAGTTTGACCCGCGTGCGGTTGATGCCCATCGCTTCGGCCGCATCTTCGTCGTGCCGCACATAGAGCCAGGCGCGCCCGAGGCGCGAACTGGCGAGGCGCGCCGAGACCAGGATACCGACGATCACGAGGCCCAGGAATACGTAGTAGAAATCGGTCTGCGTGTGGATGTGCCAGCCGAAGAGCCAGGGCTGTTCGATGCCGAAGATGCCGCTGGCGGCGCCGGTGATCTGGAGATTGCGTGCGGTAATGCGAACGATCTCGCCGAAACCGAGGGTGACGATGGCGAGATAGTCGGAGCGGAGGCGCAGCGTTGGGCCGCCGATGATAAGGCCGGCGAGCATAGCGGCGAGCACTGCGACCGGGATGGCTTCCCAGAAGGTCCAGCCGAAAGTGGTGGTGAGGATACCGACGGTGTAGGCGCCTACCGCAAAAAAGGCGGCGTAACCGAGGTCGAGCAGGCCAGCATAGCCGACGACGATATTCAGCCCGAGCGCGAGGATGGTGTAGAGCAGCGCGTTGATCAGGATCGTCGTAACATACGGCGTGGAAGCGAGCGGCAGCAGCGGGATGGCGATCATCACCGCGAGCAGCACGACGATCGCCGTGCTGCGTTTCGCCGGCGTGTCGAGGATGGCGGTGAGACCGCCCCAGGCGCTAGGGCGGGCGACGACCGATTGCGGGCCGGGCGAGCCAGGTTCGAGCGCCATCACATGCGCTCCTGCTCGGATTTGCCCAAAAGGCCCGTGGGCTTGAAGACGAGGACCAGGATCAGCACGGAGAAGGAGAACACGTCCTTCCACTCGCTGCCGACGCCGGGGATAGTCGTGCCGAAGGCTTCGAGCAGGCCGAGCACGAGTCCCCCCAGCATGGCGCCGGGGATCGAGCCGATGCCGCCGATGACCGCAGCGGTGAAGGCCTTCAATCCGATGAGGAAGCCCATGAAGTACCAGATCGAGCCATAGTACGCGCCGGCCATGGTTCCGGCCGCTGCGGCCAATGCCGTGCCGACGAAGAAGGTGACCGCGATGACGCGGTTCACGTCGATGCCCATCAGCTCGCACATATCCTTGTCGACCGAGACGGCGCGCATGGCGCGGCCATATTGCGTGCGGGAGACGAAGAGTTCGAGGCCGATCATCAGCAGCGCGGCGGTGCCGGCGAGCACGATCTGCTTATAGTTGATGAAGACGCCGCCGAGATTGATGCCGGCAAAGCCGAGTTTTGGACTGAACGGCAGGATCTGTCCGTTGGTGAGGGTCAGCACGGCGTTCTGAAGCACCAGTGAGACAGCGAGCGCGGTAATGAGGATCGACAGGCGTGGCGCCTTCAGCATCGGCGCATAGGCGATCCGCTCGATGACCACGCCGAGGAAGCCGACGGCGATCATCGACAGCAGGATTGCCGCCGCGACGCCGAACCAGCCTGGGCCGACCAGACCGGCGACCGCCGAGAAGGCGAGGAAGCCGACGAACGCGCCGACCATATAGAGGTCGCCGTGGGCGAAGTTCAAAAGCTTCACCACGCCGAAAACCATGGTGTAGCCGAGCGCCACGAGGGCATAGAACGAGCCCAGCACGAGGCCGTTGACCAGCTGCTGGGCGAGGAGGTTAGCGAGGCTCATGGGGATGGATTGCCGTTGGCCGTGGCCAAGCTCCCCTCCCCTTTTGAGGGGAGGGAAGCCAATGGCGAGGCAATGCCCAGCACTAGCTGGTGCAAAGCGTGGTCAGTACTTGGCCAGCGTCCAGGCGCCGCCTTTGCCTTCGACCACCACGAAGTTCGAGACGGCGAGAGTGTGGTCGGGTTTGAAGCTGACTTCCCCGGCGATGCCCTTGTAGTCCTCGGCCTGCAGCGCCGCGACAAGCTTGGCGCTGTCGGTGCCGCCGGCCTTGCCGATGGCGTCGGCCAGCAGGTTCATACCGTCATAGGTGAGCGGGCCGTAGGAGCTGGGCGCCACGTTGTATTTGGCCTGGTAGGCATCGGCGAATGTCTTTGCCCCGGGCAGGAAATCGGCCGTCGGGCTCGAGAAGGCAAGCACGCCCTCGGCTGCGTCGCCCGCCAGCTTAAAGAGATTGGCCGAGGTCGAACCGTCGCCCACGTAGATGGCGCCCTGGTAGCCGCCTTCGCGGAGCTGCTTGATGAACGGGCCGCCGTCGTCGTCATAGGCGGTCCAGAATACCGCATCCGCGTTCGCCGCCTTGATCTTGGTCACCACGGCGGAGAAGTCCTGCTCGCCCTTGGTGACGGTCTCGAAGGCGGAAACCGTGCCGCCGGCGCCTGTGAAGCTCTTCTGCGCCAGGGTCGCAAGGTCCTGGCTGTAGGCGTCGCCTTCGTTGACGATGGCGAGCGACTTGACGCCCTTGGCCTTCCACACGTCCATGGCCTTGGCGACCTGGTCGTTGCCGGTCGAGTTGATCATGAAGGCGTTGCCCGGGTTCGCCGGGATCAGCTTGGTCGAGTTCGCCGCGGTGATGACGAAAGGTATCTTGGCGTCGCCGAAAATCTTGAGGGTGGGGATCGTGGCGCCGGAGCAGTAGCCGCCGACCACGGCAGCGATGCCGGAGGACGCAAGCTTGGTGGCGGCATTCACCGCCTGCTGCGGATCGCAGCCATCGTCGCCCACAACCGCCGAGTAGGTGTTGCCACCACCGGCCTTGTTGATCTCGTCCATGGCCAGTTGCACGGCGTTGGCCATGTCCTGCCCATAAGTTGCCTGCCCGCCCGTAGTGGGCACCAGCACGCCGATCTTGATATCAGCGGCAAAGGCCGGCGTGGCAAGCGCCGCGACCACGGCAAGGCCGCTGATCGCGAATTTCCAATTCATCGATTTCATATTTCATCCCCTGTTGAATCAGACTTGGGCTTTTCGCCCCATTTTGTTGGCCGTCCGCGCTTATCCACGCGGTTCAGCCCGTCGTCGTCTTCATGCGTTGCAACGCGAAACCAACCCGCCTTGCATCGTTCCATAAGGGGTAGGCTATCGGCCCTGCTGCCCTACGTCTAGCTGCTACAATTGAACGTGTTTTTTTGAGGCAGACGTCGCGTGGGCGCTTACTTCTGCGCGACCGGACCGGTCGAGCCTCGGAGCCTGATCTCGGGCTCGATCAAGACTTCGCTGAGCGGCACCGACTTGTTGGCGATCAGCGAAAGGATGGCGCGCGTGGTGTTTTCGGCGATGCGTTCGACCGGCTGGCGAACCGAGGTGAGGGGCGGATCGGTGAAATCCAGCACGTAGGAATCGTTGTAGCCGACAACCGAAATATCGCCCGGCACCTTTAGTCCCTTGCGCTGGATCGCGCGGATGGCGCCGAACGCCATGTTGTCGCTCGAGGCGATGATCGCGCTGACGCCGAGCTGCAGCAGATCTTCGGCGGCGTGCCGCCCGCCTTCGATGCTGTAATACTGGCGGACGACAAAATCCTCGGAATTGGGCAGATCGCGGCGATCCATGGCCTGGACGAAACCTTCCACCCGCCGGTCGGCGGGGGTGTTGCCCACCGGGCCCGCGCACATGCCGATGCGCCGATGGCCAAGATCGTACAAATGGCTCACGGCCAGCTCGGCGGCCTGCCAATCGTCAGTCGAAAACACCGGCGTTGGCGTGTCCGGGAACCCGCCATTGACACCGATGAACGGAATGCCGCGCGAAATGAGCAACTGGCGGGCGACGGGGTCCGAATTGCGGGTCGTATTGCTCGACGACAGGAAGACGAAAGCGGCGATGCCGGAATCGAGCAGCGACTCCACGTATTCACGCTCGCGGTTAGTGCCGGTGCACACCACCGCGCGGAGGCCATAAGGGGTGATCTGGTTCTCGATGGCGTCGCACATGGCGGCGAAGATCGAGTCGTTGAGGCTGGGGACCAGCAGCACCACAAGCTCGCCGTGAACCGGCCGCTCATAGCCAATCTTGCGCAACGCCGCCTCGACCGCTTCACGAGTGGTCGATGAGACACCGTATTTGCGGTTCAGCACCCGGCTGACCGTCGCCTCGCTGACGCCGGCCAGTTCGGCGACGGCGGCGAGGCCGACATTGCCGGCGGGCGAACGTGGGCGCTGCTTTGGCGCGGCTGCTTCGTCATCCATGCGCTGTTCGCGTGCCTTCCTCATGCCCGGCTCAGCGCATTTTCGTCAGAAATCGCTAACCTGCAAGACCGCAATGCCGGAGACCGGAATGGCAAGGTCGCCGAGGCCGGGTTTGACCGCTATGTCGATCACTTCGGCAACGTCGCCTGTGGCCGAGCGGGACTCGCCCTGAAGGCGCCCGTTGCGCCCAACCCAGCGGATGACGATCCGCTCTTTGGCCGTGGCATTGAGAACGATGAGTTCCCTGATGCCGGTCAGATCAATTTCCACAACGAGAGGCTGGTAGACTGCGACGACGAGCTGCCCATCGAGACGCGCCTGAATCACGGGATAGTTTTCGGATGGCAGACCCGCGGTGATGTTCCCGAACAGCACCGTTTCACGGGTCTCCATCCAGGTCGACAGCACGGCGGCGACCGCCTGGCGCTGGACCTCCGGGAGGCTCGAAATCTCCATCGAAAGCTGCGGCACGCCGAAATAGGCGTTCATCAACTGCCGGGCTGCCGGCTCGGCGCCGGCGGCCGGATCCCACATTACCGGATCGGCATGCACAACCTGCCCAGCGGCGATCATCCGCGTGTCGATGATCGAGCGACGGTTGAGGATGGCGTCGGCCGGGCAGTCACCCGCTCGTAGCAGATTGCCGTAAGGGGCGGTCGCCGGCCCGATATAGCTCTGGCGGAACTCGATGAGCACTTCTTCGAGCCCGGCATCGCGGAGGCCCTCGTTCAGCTCGGCGAGCGTCGCCTGGACCGCCCGTCCAACATCGGCAATGTCGCCCGTCGTCGGCGTCCCCTGATAGACGACAACGGTATCGAGGAAATCGATCTTGAGGCCGTCAAGTTTATAGTCGCGGACCAACCGGACGCAGGTCGAGACGAAATGCTGGCGCGTTTCGCGATGCCGCGGATCGAGCACGCGGGCCCGAAGGTTTTCGGAGAAGTATGGTGCGTGCGGCTCAAGCGTCGCCGACGCTTCGCTCTGCGGCCCGAGCAAAAACGGCGCGACCCAGAGAACAACGGCGAGCCCGAGATCGTGCAGCCGGGCGACATGCCCGCCAAAATCGGGGAATTTTGCGGTGTCCGGGACCCAGTCGCCGCAACCGGCATATTTCCGGCCATTGCCGAGTTTCTGCCAGCCATCGTCGATGATGACCGCTCGGCAGCCGAGCGGTTTTGACAGCGCCGCCTGACGCTCGATCTTTTCGGCGTCGATGACCTGCGAGTAGGTGTACCACGTGCTGTAGACCGGCACCGTTCCGGTATACGGCACTTTCAGCGCACTGCCGATGTCGTCGCGCAGCCAGTCGCGGATGCGGCCTATCGCATCGGCATAGACGAGGCCCGACTGCGGCAGCGCCAGCCGGACGCGGCCGGGACCGTTCAGCTTGTGCTCGTAGTAGACGACGAAGCTCTTGTGTTCCTCGGAAACGCCGAAGCGCAGCGTGCTTTCCTCGATCTGCCGGTCGAAGCCGAAGGCGAAGATACTGCGGCCGCGCCGGTCGTAGAGACAGCCGAGCGGGCTCGACGAAATGATGCTGGTTTTATCGGCGCCGCGCCAATCGGGGGGCAGCGTGCGGAGCGAGCCGGCGTTGGGGTACCAGTAGCCCTCGGCGTCACCGAGCGCGACTTCGAGCGAGACCCGGATGGGCTCACCATCGGATTCGATGGTGAGGATGTCGAGGCCTTTGGCTGTCTCCCGCCCGGCAACCCGGCAGCCGGTACCCAAGGACATATCGACTCCGGCGATTTCTGGCTCGGTGGCGGACGCCAAAACCGACGCATAGTTCTCCAGCAGCACGAGTATCGTCTCCGATTATTGCTTGACGGCGCCAGCCAAAATGCCGGCGACGAAATGACGTTGAAGGAAAAGGAAGAGGATCAGCACAGGCAGCACCGAAACCGCCGTGCCGGCCAGCAACTGGCCGTAATCGGTGTCGCTCACGCCCTGCAACGATGCGAGCGCTACGGGGATGGTGTAGGCGTCAGCCGTGCGCAGGATGATCAGCGGATAGACGAAGTCGTTCCACTGGCCGAGGAACATGAAGATGCCGAGCGCCGCCAGTGCCGGCCGCATCGTCGGCAGCACGACCTGGAGGAAAATCCGGAACTCGCCGGCGCCATCGACCCGCGCGGCCTGGATCAGTTCGTCCGGCACCGACTGCATGGTCTGCCGCATCAGGAAGATGCCGAAGGGCAAGGCCAGGTTGGGCAGGATCAGTGCCTGGTAGGTATTGAGCCAATTGAGCTGCACCATGATCTGGAACAGCGGCACCAGCGTCACCTGCGAGGGGAGCGCCAGGGTGATGAGAACGGCCCCGAACAGCACCCCCTGCCCCGGAAAGCTGAACTTGGCGAACGCGTAGCCGGCGGCCGTGCAGACGCTGCCGCCGATCAGCGCGTAAAGGATCGCGATCAGGAACGAGTTCTTCAGCGCGTTGCCGAAGCCGGTGTCGCCGAACAGGTGCCCGAGATTGGTGAAAAGCTGATCGCCCACCGCGAGATTGGGCGGGTTGGAAAAGATGTCGCGCGACAGATGCGTGCTGGCGACGATCAACCAGTAGAACGGCACCAGCATCAAGAAGGCGCCTGCGGCGATGACCAGTGTGACCACCAGGCTCATGGTGCGGGCTTGCGGCGTCTTTGCGGTTCTCATGCGGCCTTCTCCCGCAGCAGGCGGAACTGGATGAGCGCGAGGATGCCGATGATGCCGGTCAGCACATAGCCGATGGCCGACGCGTAGCCGAAATCGAAGTATTTGAAGCCGTTCTGGTAGAGGTACATGCCCACCGTCAGCGTAGCGTTGTTCGGCCCGCCATTGGTCAGCACATAGGGCTCATCGAAGAGCTGCAATGTGCCGATCGTCGAGAGGACCAGCGTCAGGGTGATTGCGGGCCTCAGCCCCGGCAGCGTCACGTGCCAGAAACGCTGGATGGCGGTAGCGCCGTCGATTTCCGCTGCTTCGTAAAGGTCGCCGGAGATCGACTGAAGCTGCGCCAGGTAAATCACCGCGCTGTTGCCGGTATAGTGCCAGGTCAGTGCGATGATGATCGAGATTTTTGCCCAGAACGGATCGCCGAGCCACGGCACGCGCGGCAGGCCGATCGACTGCAGCGCAAAGTTGATGAGGCCGTACTGGTTGTTCAGCAGCGTCGAGAACAGGATGCCGTAGGCGACCAGGCCCATGACGATCGGGATGAAATAGGCGGTGCGCCAGATGGCGCGCCATTTGAGCAGCCCCGAATGAAAGGCGACTGCAAGCAGCACAGCCAGCGTCAGCATCAGCGGCACCTGGATCACGAGGATCAGCGCGGTGTTGCCGAGCGCTTTGTAGAAGATCGGGTCCTGCGCGAGGCGCAGATAGTTGCCGCCACCGACGAAGAAGGTCTGACCGCGCTGCACTTTGGTGAGGCTGAGCCAGAAGGCATAGAGATACGGGTAGATCTTGAAGGCGATGAACAGCACGAAGACGGGGAGCAGGAACAGATAGGGCGTCAGGCGTGGCGCTGCCCCGTATCCGAGCCGGCGGCGCTTCGGCTTTGACGTCGATGCCGTCATGCGGGCTCTCATTGCCGATTGAGGAGGCGACGGCAGAGCGGGAGATGAGACCCTGCCGCCGGCTCGCTCGCTACGTGCGTCCGGCAAAGTGTTTGTGGCCACTTTGGTTGGTTCCCGACGCGCGATTACTCAAGGACGATGGCCATTTCGATTTTTGTCGCAATGGCCACCATTCTAGTTGGCGACCTTCCGTCCGGTCTGCTGGGCGACGAGCGCTGCGGCGTCGTCCAGTACCTTCTTGGGATCGGCACCGCTGAGCAGGACCTGCGTCTGCGCATCGTCATAGGCTTTGAGCGCCCGCGCATAGTCGGTGGTGTAGTTCACGGTCGGGGTCTTTTGCGCCAGCTCGTCGATGAAGAACTGATTGATCTTGGCGCCACCGAAATAGTCGCTCGGCTTCACGAAGCCATCGCTCTCGAGCATTGGCTTGAAGCCCGGGAAGATGCCGCCGCCCTTATAGAGCGCCTGCTGTCCTTCGAGCGTGCCGAGAGCAAACTTCACGAACTCCCAGGCCGCGGCCTGGTTCTTGCTGGTGCCCGAAACGGCGACGTAGCTGCCGCCCGAAATGGCCGCGGTCAGGCCGCCAGCAGTGACAGCCGGCGGGAGGCGAAGGCCCCACTTGCCGGCCATATCCGGCGCCTGATCGACAAACACGCCGGCTGCCCATGAGGCTGCGGGCACGACCGCGACGTTGATCTGGCCTTTGATGGTGAGCAGGAAGTTGTTCCAGCCGCCGGGAACGTCGGCGACGAGGCCGGCGTCGTTGGCCTGCTTGATGATCTGCAGCGACTTTACGCCCGCGGCGTTGTTCATCGTGATATCGCCGGCGGCATTGAAGTAGAAACTGTCCTGCAGCGCGGTCAGGAGCTGCCAGAGATTGGCCGAGTCCGCGACGGTCGCGGCCTTGTCGAGCGAAAAGAGCTCGGCACCGGTCTTCTCCTTGATGGTCTTGCCCGCGGCGAGCAGATCGTCCCAGGTCTTGATGGAATCGATGTCGACGCCGGCCTTCTCGAACAGGTCTTTGCGGTAGAAGAAGCCCGAGGTGTTGACCTCATAGGGGAGGCCGTAAACCGCCCCGTTCGACGAGCCGCTGGCCCACATGCCCGAGGGGAACTGCGCGGCAAGATCGTCGGCGCCGAGCTTGCTCAGATTGGCGAGACCGTTGGGGAACGTCTCCATGTAGTTGCCCATATAGTCGATGCCGATGTTCATGATGTCGGGCAGGCCCGCGCCGCCCGCCGCCATGCCGGTCGTGATCTTGTCCCAGATCGCCGGATTGCCGACGTCTTCGACCTTGACGGTCACGCCGGGGTGCAAGGCGGTGAAGGCCGGAATGGCCGCCGAAAGGCCTTTGGCCGGCGTCGTCCAGCTCCAGACCGTGAGATCGCCCTTAAGGTCGTCCGCGACAGCGCCGCTCGCCAGCGCCGCGACGGCGGTGGCCGCGACAAGGGCAATCCGGGCAGCGCGGCCGGTTGCTTTCGACAAAGAAATCGCCGTGTTTTTCAGTCTGTCCTCCTCTGGTTCCTCAGTCCCGATGATCCCCAAAACACCTGCCGGACTTCGCCGGCTCGCGCGGTGCTGGAATGCAATCGATGGTGGAAACTAGCAGCGCCGCAAATCCCTTGCAATCATTCATTGCAAATTTGCAGAAAAGGGTGTGAGTGCGCCTGTGGCGGCAGCATGCGTTGCCGGCGCGACGATTATGCCGCGCCGACATGCTGGCGATGGTGCATATTGGAGGGCGCTGCGACCGCCGCTCAGCCGCGGTGCTTTAGGCGAGGATTATTGATCGCTTGGCGGCGGCACGGCGTCGGCAAAAATGCCGACACCGCCCTTTCGGACCGTTATGCTTTGTACCAAGTCCGCTTGGCGGGCCTGTGCGCGATGCCGGTTGGCGACCGGCAGGGTCAGCCGCCGGTCTTGGGGATCGTCATCGCGTTGAGTTTGCCGACGTCGGCCGGCAAATCAGTCGCGCCCGTCGGCAGGCCGTTGACCTGGAGCACATAGGCGATGATGTCGGCATAGGTCCCGGCCGACAGCGAGCCGGGCCGCGACGGCGGCATGCGGTCGTGGGCATGCTGATAGAGCGCGCCGACGGATTTACCCACCCAGTTCGCCGCGAAATAAGGACCGGCGAGCGGCGTGCCATAAGTGGCGCTGATCAGGTTCTGCCCGTGGCACGAGACGCAGTTCGAGCCGTAGGCCACCTTGCCGCGATCCGCCTGCGCCGTGGTGAAACTGATCGGTGTTGTGGCGGCGGCAGGAGCGGCAGACGCCGTCGAGGCCGCGGTGGTTGTCGGCGCAGCAGACTTTGCGGCATCCGTGCTGGCTGCCGCGCCATCACCCTTGTAGGTGAAGACGAGGATCGAACCCGGGTTCTGCATGGTCGTCGTCGTGCCGCCCGAGAGCGACTCGGCGAGGCCGCCATTGTCGGTTGCGACATACATGGTCTTCTTGTCGGGGCTGAACGCCGTGTCGCGGAAGCGGTTTTCGGACTGGAAATATCGCTCGATCGGGCCGCGTAGCGTTTTGCCGTCCGCGGCGAGCGGGATGCGATAGATCGAGCCACGCTTCAGCGTGGTGACGATCAGCGAGTTCTCCCAGCCGGGAATGCCGGCACCCTTCTTGGGCTCATAGACTTCGATGCTCGACGCGGCGACGGTTGGCCAGCAGACGAAATCGATGCCCTTGCACTTGGCGTCGGCAAAGTTCCAGTCGCTCGGCACCGTGAACATCGTGGCGATTGGGTTCTGCATCGGCTCCTTCCACGAGCTCTCATCCTCGCGCGGCACCGAGGGATCGATCTTGAGGTCGGAGAAGGTGAGTTGCTTGCAGGGCGTGGTTGCGTCGGCCCAGCGCGCATACTGGTAAGCCTTGTCGTCACGGAAGCCGGCGACATGCGGCCAGCCATAGTTCCCGCCGGGCACCAGAATGTTGATCTCGTCGTCGGTCTTCGGGCCCTGCTCGGAGGCATAGAGCGTGCCGTTGGGGGCGAAATCGATGCCCTGCATATTGCGGTGGCCGTAGGTGAAGATGTGGCTGCGGACGCCCTTGATCACCGGATTGTCGCGCGGAATCGAGCCATCGAGATTCAGCCGCAGCGATTTGCCCTGATAGGCGAACCAGTTCTTGGCCTTGACCTCGTCGGCTGTCGGCAGGCGCTGCGCCTGGATTGGTATGCACCAGTTGCCGAGCTGGTCGTTTCCGCCATCGCCGATGGTGTAGTAAAGCTTGCCGTCGGGCCCGATCTTCATGCGGCCAGAATTGTGGTCGCTGCTCGCCGGCAGTCCTTCGATCAGGGTTTTGGAGTCGCCGAGCGTGCCGGTCGCCTTGTCGTACGTCAGCCGGACGATTTTGGTGTAGAGGTAGCGATAGGAGCTGTTCTCGTCGGTGACGGTGGCACGGGGCCCGCGCGCCTTATCGGTGTAAGTGTAAGCCGTGAAGACGTAGTCGTGTCCCTTGCCCTTCAGCAGATCGGGGTGGAGGGCGAGGCCCAGAATGCCGTCCTGACCCCCTGGGGCATAAGCCTCCTTGATCTCGATGGCCGTAGTCTTGGTGCCGTCCTTGGGATCGATCCGGACGATCCGGCCACCGGTGCGTTCGGTGACCCAGAGGAAGTTGTCGGGGCCCCAGGTGATTTCCCACGGGTTTTGCAGGCCGGTGACCAGCACGTTTTCGTCGAACTGCTGCTTGCCGGGGACCACTGAGCTCGGCAGATCCTGAGCGACCACCGGGAGGGAAGGAACAAGCATTACGAGGGCGAGGCCGAGAGACACGAAAAGCTTCATGATATCCTCCAAACTTGCTCGCCCTGGCGGCTGGGCTAGTAAACGCCCTCGGTCGCTAACTCGTTGCCGGCAGGGTGCTTCCAGCCAAGCATGCGCTCGGCCTTGGCCGAACTGAAAAAGCTCTGGTGTCCGCCGAAATCGCCCTTGAGCGGGATGTTCGGAAAGAGCCGCGCCGCGAGCTCGCGGCTCGGCACATCGACGGTCGTATCGGGCGCCACGATGTAGAACACTTCATGGCCTTTGAACGGGGCGTCGAGGCTCTTGAGGCAGGCATCTGCTGCGGCGTCGAAGCGCGTATAGGCGAAGAGGTGGTGGCTGGCCCGGTCGCTGTCGACGGTAAAATTCTTCGCCGCCTTGGCGCGCTCCGGCACGACCCAATGGAAGCGCATGCTGGAGATGCGAATGTCGTCATAGCGGCGGGCAAAAGCGTCGGCCTGCTGCTCGCAAATCCACTTCGAGAGGCTGTACGGCTCCTCCGAATAGTTCGGGTGCTTCTCGTCGATCGGGAAGTAGTCGTAGCGCGGGTCGCGGCTATAGGAATGGCCAATGGCGTTGACGCTCGAGGCCTGGCAGATTTTCATGATGCCGTGTTCGGTGGCAGCGCGGAGCGCGTTGTAGCTGCCGACGACGTTGTTGTTGTGGACGATGTGGTCGGGGTGACGGCCGGGCGAGGGAATCGCCGCCATGTGGATCACGGCGTCGCAGCCGGCGAAGGCTTCGACCAGCTTCTCGTATTCGCTCATGTCGGCCAGCACGAAGCGCTGGTCGCCCTGCAGCGGTTCGGTGGGCGCGACACGATCGATGGAAACGAGGCTGTGGCCGTCGCGCAGGGCCTGCGCCACGATAGCGCGGCCGATTCCGCCGCTGCTGCCGGTGAGGGCAATCTTCATTTCGAGTATCCTATTTAGCGTAAACGGCTTCTTGCAAACCGCGAATATAACCAATGGCATAGAGCCGGCCGAACGCCGAGTAGCCGGCGTTCTCGTTGCTGTCGCCTTCGACCGTCGGCACGTGGTCAGGCCGCAGGACGCCGTTAAAGCCGATGTCCTTGTAGGCCTTCATGCAGGCCAGCATGTCGGTCTTACCGGCGTCGTGCCAGGTCTCCTGGTATTTGGTCGGCACGCCCTTCACATCGCGAAAATGAACGAAGGAGATTTTGTCGCCGAACTTGCGGATGGTCCCCGGCAGGTCATCTGTGACGAGCGTAAAATTGCCCTGGCACATGGTGATGGTGTTCATCGGCGACGGCACGATCTCGAGCAGGCGCTGATAGTTCTCGACCGAGCGCATGATGCGGCCGACGCCCCGGATCGGCGACAGCGGCGGATCATCGGGATGCATCGAGATTTTGACCCCCGCCTTTTCGGCGACCGGCAAAACCTTCTTGAGGAAATATTCCAGGTTGACCCAGAGTTCGTCTTCGCTGATCGGCGGATTGGTCGTCAGGTCCGCTGGCACGTCGTTGATGTCAAAGCTCGTCACCACCGAACCGCCACGCGAGGGCGTCGACATGTTGGTGCGGACCCAGTTGAAATCGGTCATCCACTCGTAGCACCAGACCGGAACGCCGAGCTTGCCCATATTCTCGAGCAGCGTGCAGACGGTCGCGATCTCTTCGTCGCGGCCCGGCAGCGCACGTTTCGCCTTGTTCAGCGGCGGGCGTGACTCGATGACGCGAAGCTCAAAGCCGCCATCCTCATAGCGCGCCTTGGTGCGCTGCAGCGGGCCGAGGTCCCAGGGCTTTTCACCCTGCAGCAGATCGTCGGGGGCGAGACCGCCAACGGCTAGATCGACGCCCGCCTGCTTGGCGAGCTTCCAGACCGGCGTGGGATTGGGGGCGATGAATTCGGCAATTTCGAGCATGCGAATATGGTCCTGTTACCCGAGGACCGGAGCCCTCGGGGTCGTGAGAGAAGCGGCCGGCGCTATACCGGCAGCAGTTCGGAGAGATTCTCGGCCGCCACTTCGGGCTGCTTCTCGTAGAGATAGCACGCGGCCGTATGGTGGTCGTTGATGCGGAACAGCGGCGGCTGGGTTTTGCAGATCTCCATCGCCGCAGGGCAGCGTGACCGGAACCGGCACCCTTCGGAATTGCCTCCGCTGCGGGCGATGATCTTTTCCGCGCCCCAGCGCTGATCGAGATTGGGCCAGGGGATCGAATCGACGAGCAGCCGCGTATAGGGATGCTGCGGGTCCTTGATCACGGTGTCGACGTCACCCGCTTCCATCACCCCGCCGCGATAGAGCACGATGATCGATTTCGAGATGTGATAGGCCGTAGTCAGATCGTGGGTGATGTAGATGATCGACACGCCATGATCGCGCTGCAGATTGCGCAGCGTCTCGAGGATGTTGGCGCGTAGCGACGCATCGACCATCGAGACTGGCTCGTCGGCGATCAACAGGCGCGGCTTTAGCAGCAAAGCGCGGGCGACGTTGATGCGCTGGCGCTGGCCGCCCGAAAGCTGATGCGGGAACCGGCCGAGCACATCCTCAGGGCGAAGGCCGACCGCGGTCAGGGCCTCATCCATCCGGTTGCGTGCATCGGCCTTGGATTTCGCCAGCTTGAAGCGCCTGATCGGCACGGTCAGCAGGTGATCGACGGTATAGAACGGATTGAAGACCGCGAACGGGTCCTGGAACACCGCCTGCACCTCGCGGCGATAGGCCATACGCTCCTTACCCTGGAGCGTGGTAATGTTCTTGCCGCGATAGACGATCTGGCCGGTGGTCGGCGTGATGAAGCCGAGCAGCAGCATGGCGAGCGTCGTCTTGCCGCTGCCGCTCTCGCCGGCGACGGTCAGGATGGTCGGCTCGTCCTCACGCAGCGTCAGCGAGATATCCTGGAGCGCAATGGTCGATTGCGCGTTGACGACGCCGCGCGAATAAACTTTCGAGACGTTCTTGAGTTCGAGGAGGTTATCCATGCTTGGCCTCCCCGCTGTAGAGATGGCAGGTCACGATGCGTCCGCTCGCCAACGTCACGGGCTCTGGTCGAACCGACCGTTGCAGCTCCTCCTGGCCGTGGGGGCAGCGCGGATGGAAGGCGCAGCCGCCTGGCAGGCGGAGCAGTGAGGGCGCAAGGCCCGGAATGCCCTGAAACACGCCCTTGTTGTTGAGATTGGGAAGGCTCGAAATCAGGGCCTGCGAATAGGGGTGCTTTGGATCGGTGAACATCTCGCGCACCGTCGCCACTTCGACCAGCCGGCCCGCATACATCACCGCGACCTTGTCGACGAACTGCGCCATCAGCCCCATGTCGTGACCGATGAGGATCACGGCGGCGTTGATCTCGTCCTGCACGCGATCAATGGTCTCCATGACCTGCCGCTGCGTCACGACGTCGAGGGCGCTCGTCGGTTCGTCGGCAATGATCACCTGCGGCTGCAATAGAATGCCGATGGCGATGCAGACACGCTGTTTCATGCCGCCCGAGAGTTCGTGGGCGTACATGCGGAAGACGCCGGGATCGAGATCGACGGACCGCAGCGCATGGGCGCACCGATCTTCGACTGCGGAGCGCGACTCCCTACTCAGGTGTGACTTGACCGCATCGACCATCTGGGCGCCGATGCGGGTCACCGGATTGAGCGAGTTCATCGCGCCCTGCGGGATATAGGCGATCTTGCTCAAACGAGCATGACGCATACCGTCTTCATCGAGCGACATCAGGTCGGTGTCGCCGACGATGGCGCGGCCGCCCTCGATCCGCCCCGGTGGCTTGATCATCCGCATCATGGCAAGCGCGAGTGTGCTTTTGCCCGAGCCGGATTCGCCGACCATGCCGAGCTTTTCGCCCGATCTCAGCTCGAAGCTGACATCGTCGAGGGCCTTCGCGCGGCCGAGATCGGTGTAGTAGGTGACCTCGAGATTTTGAACTCTCAGGACCGGCGCGAGCGCGGCCTTTTCGGACGGGGGTGCCGCCGTTGAATCTGTGCGGGCGTCCGCAACTGCTGAGCTCATCATACCTATTCCGACCTGCGCACGCGTGGATTGGCCAATTCGTCGAGTCCCATGATGATCAAGGCGAGCGAGCCGAGAATGAGGATCATGGCGATCGCCGGTTCGATGGGCCACCACCACCAGCCATTGAAGAAGGCGCCCTGCCCCTGGGCCGACCAGATGATGTTGCCGAGCAGGGGTTCGCGCAGCGGGCCAAGGCCGAGGACCGCCAGGTAGAAGGAGGCGAACACCGCGGAGAACACCTGCCCGACAAAGGCGGCGGCAATGAAAGGCAAAAGGTTGGGCAAAATCTCCTTGAAGATGATGCCGAAGTCGCTCACCCCGGAGAGCTTGGCGACGGAGACGAACTGCCGCTCCTTCATGGTGAGCACCTGCGAGCGGATGACCAGCGTCGGCCACATCCAGGCCAGCATCACCACGATCAGCGCCATCGTGAAGATGGTGACGTCGCGCTTGTCGAGCGTGCTCGCGACCACCACCTGGATCAGCAGCACGGGAATTGGCGTCAGGACCTGGCAGATGCCACGGATGAGGTTGTCGAGCCAGCCACCGAAATAGGCCGAGATGAAGCCGAGGATGATGCCGATCAGGGTGCCGAGCGCGCCGGCGAGCACGCCGATGACGGCGGTCTGCCAGAGGCCCACCGCCATCGCCGCGAGCAGATTCCGGCCGAAGAAATCGGTGCCGAACGGATATTTCCAGCTCGGCGGCTGCTTGGTCATCGCCGCCAGCGGATAGGCAGCCTTGGGGCTGACGACGAGGAGACCAATCACGGTGAACAATACGAGGGCCAGCAGGACGGCGAGGCCGATGGCGAGGCTCTTGTTGCGCCGCAGATAGCGGAAGAACAGCGTGACCTGGCTTGGTTGCTGGACTCGTTCTTCGACGCCGGATGCCAGTGCGATGGTTGCCATTGTCCCGGCCTCCTAGTTTTTACGAATTCGAGGGTCGAGCAGCGGATAGACGAACTCGAGCGCCACCATCAGCGTCGCGACGGTAATGGTGATGAACAGCACGATCCCGTAGATCACCGGGAAATCGTTGGACTGAATGGCCAACTGCAGCACGGTACCGATGCCCGGCAGCCCGAAAATACCCTCAACGACGATCGCCGACGTCACCAGCGTGCCGAGGGCGAGCGCGAAGCCCGTAACCTGCGGCAGCAGCGCGTTGCGCAGATAGTAGTCGCGGAAGATGGTGAGGCCGCCGAGGCCCTTATGCTCGGCGAAATTGACGTAGTCCTCGCCTTGGATGGTCACGCCCATGCCGCGCATCGAAAGCACCCAGCCGCCAACGGAGCCGAGGATCAGCGCCAGCGCCGGCAGGATCTGATGCATCCCCATATCGAGGGCGAATTCCCACGACCAGTTGGGGACGATACCGATCGAATAGGCGCCGCCCAGCGGCAGCAGTTTCAGCTTGAAGCCGATGAAGAAGAGCAGCAGCACGCCCATCAACACCGGCGGCACGCCGGTGAGCAGCACGAAGGGGGTCGCGACCGTCCGCATCCAGCGCGGCGCCTTGGGCCAGGCCGCGATCGCGCCGAGCAGGTTGCCGATTATGAAGCTGAGGATTGTGGTGACGAAGATCAGCCCGATCGACCAGGGCAGCGCCTGCGAAATCAGGTCGAGCACGGTCGAGGGATATTTGTTGAGCGAGTAGCCGAAATCGAGATGAACGACGTTCCAGAGATATTCGCCGTATTGCTGCATCAGCGGCTGATCGAGGCCGAACTGGTGCTGCATGTTGGCGATGATCTTCTCAAGGTCCGCCGGTGCGAAGCCGCCGGTCCGGGCGAGCTGCGCGAAGCGCTCGCGGATGGCGCTGCGACTCGAAAGGCGCGGGATGAAGAAGGTGATGGTCGAGGCGGCCCAGATCACGAAGATCAGAAACAGCAGTCGGCGAACGACTAGACGGAAAGTGGCCAACTGGCCCCTCCAAAGCAGAGAGAGAAATGGGGTGTGCGGCGAAAACCGCACACCCGCGACGTCGTGTTAGTTCTTACTTTGCCCCGGACGGCTTGAGGCTGGTGATCTCAATCATGCCAGTGTGAGCCCAGAACGCCCCGTTCTCGCCATCGGCGACGTTCGTGTCGCTCGGCCAGTTGGTCCAGTACGTATTGTTGTACGGGATGCGGTGGAGCCACTGGATGATCGGGATATCGATCACATCACGCCAGTAGATACCCAGAGCCGCGGCGGCATCCGCCTGGAACTTCGGATCGTCCGCACCGAGTGGCGCCATCTCGTCCAGGAGTTTGTCGTATTCGGGGTTCTTGTAGCGTGACCAGCGGCCGGCGCCGGCGGCGGACCCGTTCGGGGTCGAGTACTTGCCGTCGAACAGTTCGAGCGCAGCATCAGGGTCGAGCAGCGAAGCGCCGTGGCCAAACATATAGAGGCCGGGCACACCGTCGTTCATGTTCTGCTGGGCGTCGGTACCGAAGTTGACAGCAGCGTCGAAGCCGCCGTTGCGGAGCATTTCAACCAGCACCGGAGCGATATCCGAATGGATACCTTCGAAGCCGTTGATCGTGGCATTGACGGTCTTGCCGTCCTTTTCCCAGAGGCCGTCGCCGTTCTTGGTGAAGCCGGCATCGGTCATGAGCTTAGCGCTCTTGTCGAGGTCGAACTCGCCAGGATTGTACTTGGCTTCCTCAGCCTTGACGGCCGGCGAGTCTGCGAACTTCTGCAGGGCCGGATAGAGCGGGAACGGATAGATCGTCGCAACCTTGGCGCCGTCATAGAGGACGTCGTTGATCTGATCGCGATTGATCGACAGGCTCATCGCCTTGCGAACGCGCACGTCGTTATAGGGCGCGATCGTGGTGTTCATCCACAGCGAGTTCGGCCACCAGTCGCGATAGCCGAAGGGCGACTTGTTGCCGGTCCACGACGTAATCTTCGGGTTCTGGGCAAGGATGTTGCCAATCACCTGGGCCCGCATGTCCAGCGAGGAATCCATCTCGTTGTTCACGAGACGCTGGGCAACGGTGTCCATGTTCTGGCCGACCTGGCCACCCAGATTCACGATGACGACGCGCTTAACCGCCGGATCCTTGCGAAGGCCGGCCTTGATGGCCCACCAATCTTCGCGAAGATTGTAGATCTTCTGGTTGGCGTTCCAGGCGACGAGGTCATAGGGACCGGAGTGCGGAATATCGACGCCGCCGGCGGCAGCGTTGACGTCCTTCTGCTTTTCTTCCCAGGCCTTCTGAACGATTGGGATACCCGTATCGAACTTGAGGGTCAGCACTTCGAACTTGAAGCGCGGCGCCGGGATCTTGAACTTGACCTCGACCGTCTCCTTGTCCTTGGCGGTGACCGTGTCGACGTACTGCACGAAATCGGCGTGGTAGGGCAGCTTGTCGTTCTTCATCTGCCCTTCGAAGGTGTAGACCACGTCATCGGCCGTTACCGGCGTGCCGTCGCTCCATTTTGCCTTCGGGTTCAGCTTGATCTCGAGCGAGGTAAAATCCTTGCTCGTGTACTCGCAGCTCTGCGCCAGCCACGGAATGTATTTGCTGGCAAAGATTGCGTAGTACTGCAGCGGCTCGAACATCAGGTTGTTGCCTTCCTGATGGGTATAGCCGGGCACCGCCCAGGGATTCGTGACGCCGATCGGCGAGGCGATCGACCAGCCGAGGATAAGCTGCTTATTGCGCGGCAGATCCGGCAGCGGCGTCTTGGGCGCAATTTCAGCCGGGGCGGCGGTAGCAGCCGCGTCGTCGGCATAAACAGCTACGGGCGCCAGTGCCGCGGCTGCTGCAAGCAATACGCCTGCAAGAAACTTGAGTTTGACCATGTGACAGATTCTCCCTTGACTGTCATTGGAACGCAAATTGACTTCGTTACGACCAGTTACTGGCCGTCGACTTTTTGTAGAGCCCTCCCGTCACCTCCCCAAGATAACGTTGTCATCTTGTCTATATCCTCGCCGAGGAGCCGCTGTTCTCCAGCGATATTTCTGGCTGGGAGGCGCATCGGTTTCTGGTGTCGGCGCCGGCGCAAAACCGAACAGCCGCGTCCGGACCAAAGCCCGACACGACACGTTCAGTTGCGCACTATCGCCCGCTATCAGCCAGATAATCCTACCCGTGAGCCATCATCGATGGCTCCGCGCTCCCCTGTTCCGTTACTGCTCGCTCCACTCGAACAGGCCGGTTTTTTATTTTTGTCTTATGAAGGCGTAAGCGGCGCGCCGGGTTGAGTCAACAACGTGGTTCACGATTGCGACTGCGACAGCGAAACAATTCGCTTGTTTGGTATATCAGGGCGTTGCCGATACGGCGACACTGTGGCCATCCGCCTCATTTTGGCGGTGTTGCGATGCTCTCACGGAGGAGGAGCTCGCAAGGGAAAACGACCGGCGCGCGGGGATCATCTTTTGCGCCGCCGATCCGGTCCAGCAACTGGCGGGC
>Ga0105237_10000189_pt1 | contig 87281 bp, 85 predicted proteins | sample KBSC24metaG_FD_81520 | JGI IMG/M metagenome (GOLD analysis project Ga0105237, IMG submission 81520) | Corn rhizosphere microbial communities from Kellogg Biological Station, Michigan, USA - KBS C2-4 metaG | ecosystem: Host-associated > Plants > Roots > Rhizosphere > Soil | place: Michigan, USA...
AAGAACTATGAGCGCATGAAGCTCTTGATGGAGCGCTGGATCGACCTGGCAACTGAACTGTCAACACTCCGACTCATGAAGGAAGTCGATTGAGCTGAGGCGAGAACTACGCACTCTCCAGTAAGTCAAATAATGCGTTCAACGGTGGCAACGCCTTCTGAACCGTAAACAGCGTGCTGTCGTCGATGATCGCGCTGGCCGCCCTCGGCCAGACCATCGACATCATGACCTTGGGCGGCATCGAGCTCGCGGTCGGCATCCTGGTCGACGATGCGAAAGTCGGGATCGAAAACATCACGCACCACCTCGAGAACGGGCAGCCGCTGCACGAGGCCCTTTGCAGCCAGCACGCCTATCCGGGCCGCCGCGGCGCCGAAGAGCCGCTCGCTCGTTTGCACCAGGCGCCGAGCGCCGTTTGCGGCGAGTGGAGATGGACGCCAAGGGCGAACTGGCGCGCAGCCCGGTGCGCGTCCTGAGTCCCCTGGTCGTCAGTTCGCTTGTCGCCCGCGCTTACTCCGGGGCCTGGGGTCCGGAGTCCGGAGTCCGGTTCATACGCGGACATACAGTGAGTCGTGCGTGTCACCGGAGCGTCATGTGCGGGCAATAGGGTCACTCCCGGTTCGCCGAATGACGTCGAACTTGACAACAACGCCGAGGAGCCGTTCCCATGCTAAAGACTGCCCGTATCACCGCAATCGTCAGCGTCATCGCGTCGATGATGGCCACGGTCCACCCCGCCATCGCTGGAGACGATGGGGGTTGGAACGATTCCGATCGGCACGCGCGTCATGTCCTCTTGATTAGCATCGATGGCATGCATGCGTTGGACTACCGGAACTGTGTGACAAATGGTTCGTGCCCGCACCTTGCTGCACTCGGAGCCCGGGGTGTGACCTATACGCGCGCGTCGGCTTCCAAACCCTCAGATTCCTTTCCCGGTCTGATGGCGCTGGTCTCCGGAGGCACGCCTCGCACTGTCGGCGCCTTCTATGACGTCGCGTACGATCGCGTCTTGGCCCCGCCGAAGAACACGACGGGCAACGGCGTGGCCGGCGGCTCCTGCGTCGCCGGCGTCCCCAACGGAACGACGACCGAGTACGAGGAGGGCATCGACCTCGACCAGAGCAAGCTCAATGGCGGCGGCCCCTATGCCGCGACGGATGGCGGCATCCAATCCATCGATCCGACGCGCCTGCCGCGAAACCCCTACGATGGTTGCGCGCCTGTCTATCCCTGGAACTTCGTGCGCACCAACACCGTCTATGGTGTGATCCACGCAGCTCACGGCTACACCGCCTGGTCCGACAAGCATGCCGCATATGCGGCCGTGTCCGGTCCCGGCCACAACGCGAGCAACATCGACGACTACTACTCTCCGGAGGTCAATTCCGCCGTGGTTCCGCTGCCCGGCGTGTCGACGCCCATGGGCATGTCGTGTGCCCCGATCGCGGACCCAACACAGACCGGCTCCTGGACGGATAGCTTCAAGAACATCCAGTGCTACGACATGCTCAAGGTCGACGCTGTCGTCAATCAGGTCAAGGGTCTGTTTCACGATGGCAGCCGAAGTGCGCCGGTGCCGGCGGTGTTCGGCATGAACTTTCAGGCCGTCAGCGTGGGCCAGAAGCTCATAGAGAACGGGGCGTTGGTGGGTGGATACAGCGACGCCGCCGGGACACCGACTCCGATCATGAGCGCGCAGATCGCCTTTGTCGATTCCAGCATCGGCAAGATGGTGCGGTCGCTGCGCGAGCAAGACCTGCTCGACTCGACGATCATCATCGTTACCGCCAAGCATGGTCAGTCGCCCATCGATCCAGCCCGATTCTTTCCGATCCCCGGCCACAGCGGCGGGAATGGGGCGACGCCGGCCAACCTCGTCGCGGGCTACTTGCCCTACTCTGAATCGCCGCTGAATCCGACCGGAATCGGCCCCACGCAGGATGACATCTCCCACTTGTGGCTGGCCCATTCCGCGGATACCGATGCGGTCGTCCAGATCCTGGAAGCCAACGCCCACGCGGCGGGCATTGGCCAGATCTTCTATGGAGCGTCTTTGGAGACAATGTTCAACAGGCCCGGACTCCCTCCGGCCGGCGACCCGCGGACGCCCGACATCGTCGTGCAACCGAACGTCGGGGTCATCTATACCGAAAGCACGAAGAAGCAGGCCGAGCACGGCGGATTTGCACAGGACGACACCAACGTGATGCTGGTCGTGTCCAACCCGCATCTCGAGGCCCACCGGGTCACGACCGCAGTCGAGACGACACAAGTGGCGTCGACGATTCTGCAGGCGCTTGGCCTTGATCCGGCGGCGCTGGATGCAGTGCGACTCGAAGGCACGCAGGTCTTGCCCGATCTTTTCCGACGTCGATGAGTCGGCGCGGAGCCGCAAGTGGCTCCGCTGTCGCTCGTTCGAGCCGGGAGTGGCCCGCAGGTCACCGCGTGGTCCTGGGCCCGGTTGTTGATCAATCAGTCGGACCTTGCCGACCACTCATCGCAGCCGGTGCATGCACGCGGACATCCGGGTTTTCACCAATCTTGCATTGACTTGAAACGGAGACGCCAGCACATAGTCTTCTGCGGGTCGCCATCTTTGCTTGCCGATGTAACCTGCAGAAAGGAGTTGACCATGGCTTCACGATTCTGCACTTCCCTCGCCGGGGATGCGGGACGGACCCGCAGAACGATGAGGCGTCGCGGCGGACTGCGCTCCGTAAGCGAGAAGCAGGTCCAGGCCTACCTCATCGCCCGAGATGTGGTGCGCCGAATCCGGCGTACTTGTTCAATCGTTCCACTGGATAGGTCTCCAGAACTCGGTGATCGGATGCAATCAACATGCCGCACGGACCACCGCGAGACATAGGGCCTGGCTCGGACGCGCAGCCTTCGACACATCGCTTTCCGCGGGCCGCTGGGCTGCGGTGCGTTCTGGATTGTGCGGCGCCATGACCCATAACTCGCGTTGGCTGACAATCCGGCCGAGGTCTCGGAGCTGGCCAGTCGAGGTCGAGCCTCGGCCGCAAGAAAAGGCTTCAGAAATGAACGAACTTTCCGCGACAGGGCCTGTGGCGACACAGATCGACAAGACCGTCTTCACCATCCTGGGCGGCACGACAATTCCCGACCGGGCGGCCATCGTGCGCGCTGAGTGCCGCGAGGGTTCGCATGTCGAGTTGCGCAGGCAGGACGAGCCCAATGCGGACAGCAAGCGCATCGACGTCTGGCTGGAATGCAGATCGCTGCTGGGGCTTGTGAAAACGTGGAAGAAGATCGGTTACGTCCCAGACGAGACGGCCGCAGCGCTCTTGCCGGTCAGCGACGAAAGCGCCACCGTCGTCGCGTGCGGAACTGTGAAAGCGGTCTACGCCCCAACGGGCCGAGACGAAGCCGTGGTGACGGTCGAAATCAGACCACAGATACGCGCGTAGGCTGCGCGGCACCGTTCTCTCGGACGCATTGGCCACGTCGCGGTGCTGTTCGCGCGCGAGGGTGCGGATGTCTGCGTCGTCTATCTCGACGAACACGACGATGCCGAGAAGACAAAGGCCTGTGTCGAAGCCGAAGGCCGCCGCTGCCGGCTGATCGCCGGGGACGTGAAAGACAGCGCATTCTGCCGGCAGGCGGTGCAGCAAGCCGTGGAAACCTTCGGCAGGCTCGACGTGTTGGTCAACAACGCCGCTTTCCAGGAACATGCGGAGTCGCTGGAAGACATCAGCGACGAACGGTTCGACGAGACGCTGCGCACCAACGTCTATGGGTACTTCCACATGGCGCGCGCCGCCTTGCCGTACCTGGGCCAAGGCTCATCGATCATCAACACCGGCTCGGTCGTCGGACTGCAGGGCAGCGGCAAGCTGCTCGACTATTCGATGACCAAGGGTGCAATCCACGCCTTCACGAAGTCGCTGGCTCAGAACCTGATCGACAAGGGTATCCGTGTCAATGCGGTGGCGCCGGGCCCGGTCTGGACGCCGCTGAACCCGGCCGACTCGCCGGCGGACAAGATCGCCCAGTTCGGCAAGCAGACCGACATGAAACGCGCGGCGCAGCCGGAGGAACTGTCGCCGGCCTATGTCTTCCTCGCCTCGTCTGTGATGTCGGGCTACATCACAGGCATCGTGCTGCCGGTGACCGGCAGCGTCGGCGCGATTTGAACCGCTCTGCCGGAACCCCCGAATGACAATCTGTCCGTGCTGGTGGACTCGCCAGACGGTCTCGACCGGCATCTCCCGTGACCAAGGTACCCAACCTTTTCCCCGCAAGGCGAGCAACGATGCGCAGTGGCAGCGCTCACCGCCGCGCGGCCCGGCCGACTCGATTCGCGAGCTGCCGAAAGGGAAGCGCCGGCCGATGATCGTCGGCAAATGAGGAGTCCGCCGCTGGCTTGATGAAGAGCACGAGGTCGCGTGCCTGCAGTCCCTGGCGCTCCTGGAATCCGCTGACGATGGCCTGCGAGCACGCGCCGCTCGGGGTGCAGCAGGGCGGACATCATCGCCGAGGGCAGGCCGGCGCCCATGGTGGCCAACGCGTTGTCGAGCAGCAGCGCATTGGCACTGCGCGTGCGGTAGCACCTGGCGAACCAGATCTTGTACATGCCGTTGTCCAGCGCGACCATGCCGTCCGCAGGCATCACCTTGCGCACGTCGTGAACGATGCGCTGCGGGGTCAGTGGGAAGCGCGACTCTTCGGATCGGTCCAGCGTGCGCTTCAGGATGCCGGCTCGCAGGGGCACGAGTGCCGCGGCGTTCGGCAACTTGCCTTCCACACGCTCGGCCAGGCGAGCCAGGCTGGGCCCGACGTCGCCAACCACCTCGGCATGCGGAAAGAACACCTGCTCCCACATTGGCCGGCGTGTAGCCGACGTGGATCACCTTCGGGCCCCGCGGGCCCATGATGAACGGCGGCTTCTCGACGGTGTCATGCCCAATGGCGAGGATCAGGTCGGCCTGGTCGATCGCCTCGTGCACGTAGTCGCGCTCGGTCAGCGCGGCGGTGCCCATCCACAACTCGGTGCCGCCTTCGCTGCTGCCGATGCCCGCCACCGTGCCCTTGCCCATCTGGGTGTTGAAGAAGGGAATGCCGGTGCGGCGAATGAAGTCGGTCAACCGGCCTTCGAGCCGCGGGCGGTTCGTCGCCGCGCCGAACATCACGAGCGGACGTTTCGCCTGCATCAGCATCACGGCGGCGCGTTCGACGGCGGCGTCCTGCGCGACGGGCAACTCGACCGGGTGCACCGGGACGATGCCGATGCTGTCGTCCACCTGCTCGCCCGCCACGTCTTCCGGCAGCTCCAGGTGCACCGGGCCTGGCCGCTCTTCAGCGGCGACCCGGAAGGCCTCGCGCACCACGGTCGGGATGCTGGCCGCATTGACGATCTGTCGAGAGGCCTTTGTCAGCGGCTTCATCGTCGCGACGATGTCGACGATCTGAAAGCGCGCCTGACGCGCCGACATGATCGCCTTCTGCCCGGTGATCAGGATCATCGGCATCGCGCCGAGGTGCGCATAGGCGGCGCCCGTCACGAGGTTGAGCGCCCCGGGCCCGAGCGTGGCCATGCAGACGCCGGGCCTGCCGGTCAGCCGGCCATGCGTCGCCGCCATGAAGGCGGCCGACTGCTCGTGGCGCATGATGACGAGCTGGATGCTGGAATGGCGCAGCGATTCGACGACGTCGAGGTTCTCTTCGCCAGGCACGGCAAAGATGCGGTCGACGCCTTCGTTCTCGAGGGCCTTGACGAACAGGTCGGATGCTTTCATGGAGGTACTCCGTGTGTCTTCAGTTTCAAAAAATGGGGAGGCTGGGATCAGCGGCTCGGGGGCCTTTCGCCATTCGGTCGCGCGGGGTCGCCGAGCAGGAACATGACCGTCGCGCCCAACAGCAAGATCGCCGAGACGGCCAGCAATGAGAGGCTGAAGTTGTGCGTCGCCTCGCGGATCAGGCCGATCAGGAAGGGCCCGGCAAAGCCGCCGAGGTTGCCGATCGAGACGATCAACGCGAGGCCGCCCGCCGCGGCGCGGCCGGTCAGGAAGCCCGACGGGATGGCCCAGAACGTCGCCTGGAAGGAGAGGATCGAGGCCACCGTCACGGTGATCGCCATCACCTTCAGCAGCGGGTCGTCCAAGGTCACGCTGACGGCCAAGGCGACCGCAGCAAGCGCCAGCGCGCCGATCACGTAAGGCAGGCGATGGGCGCTGCGCCGCGCCAGCCGGGCCCAGAACAGCATGGCCGTCGCCCCGACCGCATAGGGCACCGCGGTGATCAGCCCGACCGTCGACGACGTGACCCCGAAGCCTTTGACGATCTGCGGCAGCCACAGGCCGATGCCGACCGAGCCGACGATGCAGCAGAAGTTGATGAAGGCGAGCGCGAAGACGCGCCAATTGGTGAAGGCGGCGCGCAAGGTGCTGCCGTGCTTGGCCGACATCGTCTTCTGCTCGGCCGCGAGCTGGCTTTCGAGCCAGTCCTTTTCGTCTTGTCGCAGCCACTTCACCTTCGACGGCCGGTCGCCCAACACGAAGAGGCAGGCGATGCCGAGCAGCACCGCAGGGGCGGCTTCGAGCACGAGAAGCGCCTGCCAGCTTTTCAGGCCTCAGAGCCCGTCCATCTGCATGATGGCGCCCGAGATCGGTGAGCCGATGATGTTGGCGACCGGGATGCCGACAAGAAACGCGGCGGTCGCCTTGGCCCGGGATTCACCCGGGAACCAGCTGGTGAAGTAGAGGTAGATACCGGGCGTGAAGCCGGCTTCGGCCAGGCCCAGCAGGAAGCGCGCGAGGGCGAAGCTCTTCGGCCCGACCACGAAGGCGGTGGCAATCGAGATCAGGCCCCAGGTGATCATGATGCGGGCGATCCAGATCCGGGCGCCGAAGCGCTGCATCATCAGATTGCTCGGCACTTCGAAGCTGAAGTAGCCGAGGAAGAACAGCCCGGCGCCCCAGCCGAACTGCGTCGCCGTGAGGCCCAGATCCTTGTTCATCGTCAACGCCGCGAAGCCGACGTTGATGCGGTCGAGGTAGCTGACGACGTAGCAGGCGAAGATGAACGGGATCAGCCGCCACATCACTTTGCTGATGATGGCGTCGCCCTCTACCTTCGTTTTGGGTGCGGCATGGAACTGCTGCGCGGGCGAGATGTCGATGGCGGACATGAGCGTGTCTCCGAAGGTGACGAGTGCGGGTCAGAGCCCGTTCGGGAAGCCGTAGAGCGAGGCGGGATTGGCGACCAGGATCTGCCGCCAGGTGGCAACGTCGGGCGCCCAGTCGCGCAGCAGATCGAGCAGGCCCGCGTCGTCGGGCTTGTCCTTCTCGGTCGGATGGGGCCAGTCGCTGCCCCAGACCAGGCGGTCGGGTGCAAGGCGGATGAAGGCGCGTGCCACGGCGCCGTTGTCGGCATAGGCAAGAGCGCCCGAATGGCTGCCGAGGTAGGCGCCGGAAAGCTTCACCCAGGCCCGTCGCTGCGCCAGCAGCCGGCTGATGACGCCGAAGCCCGGATGCTCGGTGCCTTGCGGCTGCGGCAGGTGGCCGATGTGATCGAAGACGATCGGCACCGGCAGGCGCTGCAGCATCGGCTCGGCCGCGGCAAGCTCCTCCGGATTCATGTTGACCTGCACATGCCAGCCGAGCGCGGCGATGCGCCGAGCCAGCGGTTCGATCATGTCCTTCGGCGTGACCGAACCGATCGCCAGGTTGAAGCGGATGCCGCGCACGCCGGCAGTGGCGAGGCGCTGCAGCTCGGCCTCGCTGACCGAGGTGTCGACCACGGCCACGCCGCGCGCGTTGGCGCCGAGCTGCGAGAGCGCATCGAGCAGGCAGGCGTTGTCGGTGCCGTAGGTCGAGGGCGTGACGACGACATTGCGCGTCGTGCCGAGTCGGCTTTGCAGTTGACGGTAGGCGCTGACCGGCGCATCGGCCGGCCGCAGCTTCGCTGTCGGAGCCGCCGGGAAGCGGCTGTCGTAGATGTGCATGTGGCTGTCGCAACTCAACGGTGGCACGGCGAAACGCGGGCCTGCACTGCCCGACGAGAACGGCACTGCGGCCGGTTCATCGGCAGCCCGAGCCGCAGTGAATCCGGCGGACCCGGCGAGGGCGATGGTGGCGACGCGCGTGATGAAGCCGCGTCGGCTCAGCGACGAATCTGTCATGTCTCACTCCAATGTGTCGCGGCGCTGGCCGCGGAAGGCCAGGGGCTCTAGGAGGCCCAGTAAAGCCGGCTCGGGTTGTCGACCAGGATGCGGTGCCGCACCGCCGGGTCCGGCGCCCACAGCGCGAGCCGGTCGAGCATCGCGGCGTCGTTCGGCCTGGGATCGGCGGTCACCAGGGGGTGCGGCCAGTCGGAGCCCCACAACATCCGCTCCGGCGCGGCACGGATCAGCTGGGTCGCGACCGGGTCGATGTCGGCATACCCCGGCGCGCCGAGCTTCGACGTGATGTAGGGCGCCGACAGCTTGACGTAGACATTGCCTTTGTCGAGCAGGCGGCGCGGCACCTTCATCGACGGCCGGTGCACGCCATCGGGTTGCGCCACATAGCCGAAATGGTCGACCACCAGCGTGCACGGCAACTGCAGGAGCGCGAGCTCCGCTGCAACGAGAGCCTCGTCGTTGACCGCGACCATCTGGATGTGCCAGCCGAGCCGCGCGATGCGTGCTGCATATGAGGAGAACTGATCGGGCGCTGTCGGCGAGTCGCCGATCAGGTAAAGACGGATGCCGCGCACGCCGTGGTGATGCAGGCGGTCGAGCTCGGCATCGCTGTCATCGAGCCGCAGGGCGGCGATCCCACGCGAGGTCTCGCCCAAGGCGTCGAGCGCGTCGACCAGGCAGGCGTTGTCGAAGCCATAACTGGACGGCGAAGCAATCACCGAGCGCGACAGGCCGAGCCGGCGGCGCAGCAGCCGGTAGTCGTCGACCGTGCCCCAGATGCCCTTGCGTCCGTTGGGGCGCGGGAAGCGCGGGTCGAAGATGTGGTGATGGCAGTCCGTCGCGCCGGCAGGCAGCGACATCGTGGGGGGTACCGTCCCGTCCGAGTAAGGAACGACCAGCGATTCGCCCCGCACATCGCCGCCGGCGCGTGCTGCCGGGCCGAAGCCCAGCCCGAGCGCCATGCCTGTCAGGCCGGCGAAGCCCCTGAGCACGTCGCGACGGCTGTGCCCCAACGCGCCGCTCATGGCTGACCCCGATGGATCGGCAGCCCGGCCACGTCGAGCTGGGCGCGCAAGATGCTGCCGCTGGTCGACTCGGTGCAATAAAGCGTCTTGCGCTCGGGGCCACCGAAGGCGATGTTGGTGAGGGACATGCCCTCGGCACTGCGCAGCACCTGCACCGGCTCGGCCCGATGGTTCAGCAACCAGACGTAGCCGAGGCCCGGGTTGGCGACGAGCACCCGCCCCTGCTGATCCACGGCCATCCCGTCCGGCCCGCTCGGCCCATAGGACGTGAAGAACTGGCCGACCTTCGAAACGCTGCCATCGTCGAGCAAGGGCATGCGCCAGACGGCATTGCCACGAGTCACGGCCAGGAACAGCACTTTCTCGTCCGGCGAGAGCGCCAGGCCGTTCGGACTCGGCGCGTTGGCGAGCAGCAGGTCGAGCTGGCCGTTCGGCCGCAGCCGGTAGACGCGACCTGTCGGGTCGTGCATTCCGGTCTGGCCTTGATCGGTGAAGTAGAGGTTGCCCTTCGCGTCGAATATCAGGTCGTTGACGCCCTTGAAGCGCTCGCTGTTGCGCCGTGCCAGGTAGGGCCGCACGGCGCCGCTGGCGATCTCGCAGAGCATCAGGCCGTTCTTGTAGTCGGCGATCAGCAGCTCGCTCTCGTTGAGGAACTTCATGCCGTTCGGCTCGCCGTCGTACTCGGCGATCTGCGACCACTCACCGCGGGCATCGATGCGGAAGATGCGGCCGAACGGGATGTCGGTGACGTAGAGGTTGCCGGCGGCATCGAACACCGGCCCTTCGAGGAACGAGTCCACCGGGGCGCCGCCGCGGTTGGCGTCGGCCCAGACGGAGCGGACTCCGCTGCGGCGAAGGCCTTGCGGCAGGCGCGTGAAGACTTCCGCCTCGCGCCACGCAGGCGATGACAGAGGATTCATGATGACTCCGAGTGAAGGGCTGCAGGCGCTCAGGTCGCGGAGGCGGCAGGGCCTTCCGGCACCGCTTCCGCGGGCGCTTGGGCGCGCGCCTGCCGGGTCATCACCAGCACGCTGATGCCACCAATCAAGGTCAGCAACACCAGCGGCAGCAGCGCCACCGAGAAGCTGCCGGTCGAGTCCTTGATCAGGCCAACCAGCGAGATCGCGCCACCGCCGACAAGATTGGCGATCGCATTGATCCCGGCCAGCCCGGCCGCGGCCGTCTTCGGCGACATCCATGTCGACGACAGCGCCCAGAACGGACCCTTGAACGAATAGGCGCCGATCAGCGCAAAGCTCAGCATCAGCACGGTCGGCAGCAGCATGCCCTTGGTGAAGGCCATCGAGGCGAGGCCGCAGGCGATCAGCAGCAGGGCGAGCGCGGTGTGCCAGCGGCGTTCACCGGTGCGATCGGAATGGCGGCCCCACAGCACCATCAGCACCGAGGCAATGCCGTAGGGGACCGAATTGAGGAAGCCCGTCTCCAGGTTCGACAAGCCGAAGCCCTTCAGAATCTGCGGCTGCCAGATCGACAGCGTGCTGCCGGTGGCCGAGGCGCCGGCGCAGACCATTGCCATCACCAGGAAATACTTGTTGCGCAGCAGCTGCCAGATCGAGAGATGACCGATCGCGGACTTCTTCGCGCCATCCGATTCGATGCGCCGGGCGAGCCAGTCGCGCTGCTCGGCGCTCAGCCATTTGGCGCTCGCCGGTCGGTCCGTCAGGACGCGCAGGCAGGCCATGCCGAGCAACACCGTGGGCACGGCTTCCAGGATGAAGAGCCATTGCCAGCCCTTCAATCCGAAGACGCCGTTGAGTTCGAGCAGCAGGGCCGAGACCGGCGAGCCGACGAAGCTCGCGATCGGAATCGAGACCATGAAGATCGCGATGATGCGCGCCCGGTACGCGGCCGGGAACCAGTAGGTGAGGAAGAGCACGACGCCGGGAAAGAAGCCGGCTTCGGCCGCGCCGAGCAGCAGCCGCATCGCGTAGAACGAATACGGGCCGACGACCAGTGCCATGCCGGCCGAAATGATGCCCCAGGTGATCATGATGCGGGCGATCCAGCGCCGCGCACCGAATTTCTCCAACGCCAGGTTGCTGGGCACTTCCACGAGGAAGTAGGCGACGAAGAACAAGCTGCTGCCGAGGCCGAAGACCGCAGCCGAAAGGCCCAGATCTTTGTTCATCTGCAACGCGGCGAAGCCGACGTTGACCCGGTCGAGCAGCGCGAAGAAGTAGCAGGCCATCAGGAAAGGCACGAGGCGCAGCGAGACGCGCCGCATCGTGGCCTTCTCCAACGCCGATTCTGAGGTGTGATCGACTTGCATGTGATTTGTCTCAATCTACTGGATGATGGCCCGCCGCGAAAGTGCGGGTCGAAGGAGGGTGGGGTGGGGTGGCGTCAGGCGACGACGCTCTGCCTGGCCAGCACACCCAGCGCGTTTTTCGCGGCAACGACGCCCATGTTCACGTAGGCATCGCTGGTCACGCCGCCGATGTGCGGGCTGAGAGTCAGGTTCGGAACGCCGTGGAAGGGATGACCGGAGGTCATCGGCTCGACCTGGAAGCTGTCCAGCCCGGCGCTCGCGACCTGGCCCGACTGCAATGCCCAGAGCAGCGCGCCTTCGTCGATCAGGCCGCCGCGCGCGGTGTTGACCACGATGACGCCGCGTTTGCAGGCGGCCAGCGTTTCGGCATTCAGCAGGTTGCGGTTCTCGTCGGTCAGCGGGCAGTGCAGCGAGATCACATCGGCGTCGTGCCAGATCGCCTCCAGGCTGGCCGGTTCAATGTAGTCCGGCAGGTCCTTGGCATAGGGATCAAAGCCGATCACGCGCATGCCGATCGCATCCGCCATGCGGGCAAAGCGCTGGCCGATGGCGCCAAGCCCGACCAGGCCGACCGTGCGTCCGCCAAGTTCGACGCTCTTGTGAGTGGACTTGTCCCAGTAGCCAGCGTGCATACGCGTGTTCAGCGTGGTCACCGACTTGGCACAGGCCATCATCAAGGCAAGCGCCTGCTCGGCAACGGCGGCCGCATTGGCACCGGCGGCCGCGACGACGTCGATGCCACGGGCGCGGGCCGCAACCTTGTCGATCGTGTCGGTGCCGCTGCCATGCTTGGAAACCACCTTCAGCGAAGGCGCCGCCGCCATCGCGCGCTCGCCCACCTTGCTGTAGCGCACGATGATCGCGACCGGATCGTGCTGGCGGCACAGCGCCACCACGTCGTCTTCGGTTGGCGTCTTGCCGGCGAAGACGATCTCGAAGTCGCGCAGCAGATCGAGTGCTGGCGCGGCCAAATCGGCCCCGGTGACGAGCAGGACGGGCTTGGCCGCGCTCACAGCGTTTCTCCTTGCTTCAGCACGCCGGCGCCGCGCAGCGCCGCATCGAGCCAACCCGGGCGCAGCGCTTCGCGGCTCTTGATGCCCGCGATGCGCTTGGTCTCGGCGGCGACCTTCTCGGCCGCCAACGGCAGCAACGAAGCTGCTTCGGCGCGCTCGACGACGGTCACGCCATCGGCATCGCCGACCACCAGGTCGCCGGGATAGACGGTGACGCCGCCGATCGAGATCGGGTGGTTCAGGCGGCCGGACACCAGCTTGGTCGGCCCGTTCGGATTGGTGCCGACCGAATACATCGGAAAGCCCAGCTTGCGGATCTCTTCGCTGTCGCGGCAGGCGCCATCCATCACCACCGCGGCGATGCCGAGCGCCACGCACTGCTGCGACATGATCTCGCCCATCAAGGCGCTCGACTGATCGCCCTTGCCGTCGATCACCAGCACATCGCCGGGCTGCGCGATGGCCATCGCGGCGTGAATCATCAGGTTGTCGCCGGGGCGGACCTCGACCGTGATGGCGGTGCCGGCAAAGCGCATCGACGGCGACAGCGGCGCGATGCGACCGTGCAGCGCGCCGCGCCGGCCGGCGACGTCGGCCAGGATGGACGAGGGAAAGGCAGACGCCTTGTCGACGATGTCCTTGGGGGTGCGCTCGATGTCGCGGATGACGTCGGGCAAAGCAGCGGCTTGACTCATGGAAAGTCTCCTGTGGGGTGCCGGCAATGCCGGCGGGTGCGGGAAGGAAGGGAGCGGCTTAGCGGGGGACGCGGGCCGTGGCGGCCGGGGCCTGCTGGGCATCGCGGTGCGATGCCAGGGCCGAAAAATGCGGTGAGCGTTCGAACAGCTTCAAGCTTGTCTCCTATTTTGCAGGTGGCCCACTTCGGAGGCGACCCGCTTGACAGCGGCTGCATCGAGTGGTCCTTGGGCTTGAGTATTGGCGTCGACCGTCCTACAGTCCAATCAATAGTTTCTTGTGATTCATAGATCGGGCTTTTGCAATGGACCTGCGTGACCTGCGCTACTTCGAAGTCATCGCCGAGCTCGAGCACATGGGGCGCGCCGCGGACAAGCTGCACCGCACGCAGCCCGCGCTGACAAGCGCGGTGCGACGGCTCGAGGAGGCGTGTGGTGCACCGCTCTTCGAGCGGGCCGGCCGCGGCATTCGGCTCACCGCCGCCGGCAAGGTGATGCTGAGATGGGCCCAGCGCACGCGCTTCGACGTGGAAGACGCCCGCCGCGAGATCGGCGACATCGGGCGCGGGCTCTCCGGCAACGTACGCATCGGCATCGTGCCGACGGCCGCGCAGTTCCTGCTGCCGATCGGCGTTCGGCAATTGCTGAAGGAGGCACCCCAGGTCACGCTGAAGGTCGTGGTCGGGCTGATCGATGAACTGAAACCACAGCTTCGTGCGGGCGAACTCGACATGACCGTCGGCACGGAGCGCGTGGCGTCACCCGGCTACGCATCGCAGTTGCTTGCCGAAGATCCGATCGTGATCGCTGCCAGCGCGTCGCACGAGATATTCAGCACCACGCCCACCTTGAAGGATCTGGCCGCCCATCGCTGGGTTTTGCAGCCGCCGGGTGCTCCCACACGCGATTGGCTGGATCAGACCTTCGAGCGCCGGCACCTGCCCCGGCCCGTCGTTCAGGTGGAAAGCAGCATGCTGCTGATCCTGCCGACGTTGATCGCGGAAACCGCGTTGCTCAGCTTCATTTCCCGCCATCACTTGCGCGTCGGCGGTGTGGGATCGGCATTGAAGGAAGTGAAGGTGAAGGGCACGACGATGCACCGCCGAATGGTGGTCTCCTACCGCGAAAGCAGCTACCTCTCCCCGGCCTGCCAACGCTTCATCGCCTTGCTGGCCTCGGCCGCCGAGCCGGAGATGATCGAAGGATGAGGCCCTGATCGGCGGCGCCCCTTCCGGCGCTGCCTGTCAGATGAAGTTCGAGGCCGGCGCTGGCGCGGCACGTGTCAGGCCGCAAGCTCGTCGAGGCGAGCGTGCTGGCAATTGCCACCCGCCCGCGCTGAAAGCGGCAACCGAGGAATTCGAAGCTTCCAAACCCATTCTGGATCGCTGTACTCCACAAAAATTGCGTCCACCGCCCTGCCCCCCGTAGCCGCTTGGCTAGGACCGAAGAGCGTGGCACGATGAGGCCATGGTGACGCTCGCTCAAATCGTGCTGCGCTTGATCGAAGACGCGTTGCGGTGGCTGATGTTGCTGACGCGTTCGGGTCAGTCTGTCCGCGCCGAAAACCTCGTGCTTCGTCGACAACTGGCTATGTTCATCGAGCGGGGAATCGGGCCCCGTCGAATGGATTCCGCCACCCGGGTCAGCTTGGCAGCGTTGACGCGACTATTCGATTGGCGCAGCGCGCTGGTGGTCGTGCAGCCGGCCACGAGGACAATCCGATCTGGGGCGAAGAGCGCATTGCCAACGAATTGCTGCTCAAGCTGGGCGTCCGGGTCTCGCCGCGAACGGTTCGAAAGTACTTGCCAAAGCGACCTCCAGGTCAGCCCCGCGGTGATCAGCTCTGGTCGACATTCCTGAAGAACCACGCAAAGGGTGTTCTCGCGTGCGACTTCTTTGTCGCCGTCACGGCGACGTTTCGGCTGCTCTACGTGTTTGTCGTCATCGAGCACGGCAGCCGCCGTCTGAGGCATGTGAACGTGACAGCCCATCCGAGCGCTGCCTCGACACTGCAGCAGATGAGAGAAGTGGTCTCGGACACCGATGACTCCAGGTATCTGCTTCATGACCGGGACAGTATCTTTGCGAAGCACTTGGACGATTCGATCCGAGCGTTGGGCCTCACGGTCCTGCAATCACCGTTCGGAAGTCCGAAGGCGAACGCGATCTGCGAACGGGTGATCGGCACCATCCGGCGAGAGTGCCTGGACTGGGTGATCCCGCTGTCCGAAGCACACCTGCGCTCGATCCTGCGTGAGTGGGTCGCTCACTACAACGGCGGACGTCCTCACAGCGCACTGGGTCCTGGCATACCGGGACCTCCCGCAGCACTGATGCTCGGCATGAAGCCTGAATCCCGACATCGATGGATGCGGGGAGCGTCGGTGCGAGTGACATCTGTGCTGGGCGGATTGCACCACGAATACGGGCTGGTGACGGTGCCGGTGAGCGCGTAATCCGGATCGACGAGATCGCTCGAAAGCGGAGGACAGCCCTTCGGAACGTGCCTTCGTCAATTTGCGCGACGATTCGAACGACATTTCTGCGGAGCACAGGCGTTTGAAGCAATGTCAGGCCAAGAATTTTCTACTTAACCCTGGCCATTTGGCCAAGGCTTAGTAGAAGGAACATTGGATCTGGCGATCCAAGTCCTTGATTGATGGTGCGGCTGGCAGGATTCGAACCTACGACCCCCTGGTTCGTAGGTTTTGCGCAGCGAGTCGCGAGGTGGATGCGAGCCGTCCCCACACTGCCGGCGTCAAGCGTTCCGATAACTCCTATCGCAGGACAGGACAAGACCCAGAGGCCAGTCTCGCTAGATTGACGATCCAGACTTCCACCCATGGGGCTCGGTCATGACGATTCGCTTCGCCGGCTATGACGGCATCAAGTTGGCCGCAGACGTCGCAGGCGATCCGGCCAATCCGTGCATCCTGCTTTTGCCTGCCTTCGGCCAGACCCGTGCAGCCTGGTCCCGCGCTGCCAAAGCACTCGCCGCCGCCGGCCGCTACGTGGTCACGCTCGATCTGCGCGGGCATGGCGAGAGCGACTGGGCGCCACGGCGACACTACACGCTCGGCGACATCGTGCAGGACGTGACCGCCGTGATCAGCCAGTTGCCCTCGCGGCCCGCGGTCGTCGGCGCCGGGCTGGGCGGCCTCGCGGCACTGGCGGCCATAGGCGAGCAAGCCGAGCCGATCGGCTGCGCACTGGTGCTCGTCGATGCGGCTCCACGCATGGCTCGACAAGGGCTCGATCGCATGTCGGCCCTCATGACGATCGACACCGCCGGCTTTTCCAGCGTGGAGGAGGCGGCCGAGGCGGTAGCACCCTACCTGCCGAACAGCGGGATTCCCAGTCTTGCCGAAATACAGCGCCACTTGCGTCGCGCCGACGACGGCCGCTTTCGCTGGCACATCGACCCTGCCTACCACGCCTTCACCGAAGACGCCTCGGTGCGATTGTCCGCCTTGCAACGCCTGAACGCGGCAGCTGCGGCGGTCAGGATCCCCACCGCGTTGGTGCGCGGCGAAGCGAGCGCGACGATCGATCAAGACAGTATCGCCAACTTTCGTGCGCTCGTGCCGCATGCCGAGTTCGCTGACCTGGCCGGGGTCGGCGGTGCGATCGTGGGTGATCGCAACGACGCGTTCGACGCGACCATCCTGGAGTTCCTCGAACGCGTCGTGCCGCGATCCGGCCTGCAACCCCAGGGGGGGATCGAGCCCAGAATGCTCCGCGATGCGCTCGGTTGCTTCGCGACGGGCGTCACCGTCATCACCACCTCATCGGCGAACGGCGACCCAGTAGGCTTCACCGCGAACTCGTTTACCTCGGTCTCGCTCGATCCGCCGCTGGTGCTTTTCTGTATCAAGCGCGAATCACCCAGCACCGTGGCCCTGCGCGCACACGGTGCCTTCGCGGTCAACATCCTGCACATCGGTCAGCAAGCCATCTCCGGCAGATTTGCTTCCAAGGCCGCGGATCGCTTTGCCGACACCGACTGCGAGCAGTGGAACCACCGCGTGCCGATCATCCGAGAGGCAATGGCCAACTTCGAGTGCTCGATCGAGGAGATGCACGAGGGCGGCGACCATTTGATCGTCGTCGGGCGGGTCACCCGGGTGCACTTTGATCCTGCACGTGACCCGTTGCTCTACCTCCAGGGCAAGTACCGCCGTGTGCACGTGACTCGTGAAGAGCTCTCGGCCTGATTCGGAACATCGAGACATGAACGACACAGAGCGCAGGGCGTGTCCGCCATTCGATTTCAGCCGGATGCAGACGCTGCCGGACTTGCTGTCCTATCACGCCGAAATACGGCCTGACGATATCGCGCTCGAGTTCGAGGGCCGCAGCACGACCTTCGCCGAATTCAGGCGCAGGAGCGGCCTTCTTGCCGCCTCACTGAAGCAACTCCTGCCCGAGCCCGGCCGGCGCATCGGCTACCTCGGTAAAAACTGCGACCGCTACTTCGAGCTGCTGTTTGCCGCAGCCCGTGCCGGCCTGGTGCTGGTGCCCCTCAACTGGCGGCTAGCGCAGGATGAATGGGCGTTCATCCTGCAGGATGCCCGCGTTGAACAACTGTTCGTTGACGATCTCTTCGAATTGCAGGCCGGCGCACTCACCCAGAGGCTCGGGATGAGGCCGGCACTATCGTTGGCGAACGACCCGAGCTGGTCACGTTTGCTCGCTCCGCCCGAAGGCGATCCGGTTGCGCAGCCTGTGGGCGCCGACGACGTGGTGCTGCAGATCTACACCTCAGGCACGACCGGCACGCCCAAGGGCGCGATGCTCAGCCATGCCAACTTGCTCGCCCTGCGCGAGCCCGGACTGCGCGCCGGCCTAAGCTGGTTCCCGAGGCCCGGCGATGCCAGCCTGGTCGTGATGCCGGTCGCGCACATCGCGGGTACGGCCTATGGCCTGTTTGGACTGCACAGCGGCGGACGCCTCGTGCTCGACCGCGAGTTCGATCCGCCAAGGGTCTGGTCGCTGCTGGAACATCGTGGCATCAGCCACATGCTGCTGGCACCGACAGCGCTGCGCATGCTGCTGGAACACCCGTCGGCCTCGACGGGCCACGCCCCGCAGCTGCGTTATGTCACCTATGGCGGCTCGCCGATCTCCCCGGATCAGCTCGCTCGATCGGTCGCACGCCTCGCCTGCAGCTTCACGCAGATGTACGGCTTGACCGAGGCCTCCGGTGGCGCGGTCGCGTTGACCCCGGACGACCATCGCGACGCCATCCCTGAGCGACTCGCGTCCGCCGGCCGGGCGATGCTCGGCGTCGAGTTGGCCATCGTCGACCGCGAGGGAAGGAGTCTGCCGGCCGGCAACATCGGCGAAATCGTCGTGCGCTCCCGTGCGGTGATGGCGGGCTACTGGCAGCGCCCTGAAGCCACCCTCGAGGCCATCGACAGCGCTGGATGGATGCGCACCGGCGACATCGGCGTGCTCGATGCGGACGGCTACCTGAGCGTGCGCGACCGGGCCAAGGACACGATCGTCACCGGCGCAGAAAACGTCTATCCGCTCGAGGTGGAGAACGTGCTGCTGCGTCATCCCGATGTCGCCGACGCCGCGGTCATCGGCGTGCCGTCGGAGCGCTGGGGTGAAGCGGTCAAGGCCATCATCGTGCCGCGACTCGGCGTGACGATCGACGCCGCCGGGTTGATCGCCTGGGCGCGCACCCGCATCGCCTCGTACAAGGCGCCAAAATCGATCGAAGTCGTCGATGAACTCCCGCGCAACCTCAATGGCAAGGTCCTGCGGCGCGTATTGCGTGAACCCTATTGGCGTGGACAAGCACGCAGCGTCGGCTAATCGGCGCGATTGCGCGCCGACTCGGGGAATCCATGGAGAGCTTGCGTCTGGACGGCAAGACCGCCCTTATCGTCGGTGGGTCGAGCGGTATCGGCAACGGCATCGCCCAGCGCTTTCGCCAGCAGGGGGCGACGGTGCACGTGTGCGGCACACGCGCCAGCGCTGCAAACTACGAAGGCGAGAACGGTTCGGATCTCGACGGCCTGGGCTACAGCCGGCTCGACGTCAGCGATCCGGCGGCAGTCGAGGCATGGCAGCCGCCCTTCGAGCAACTCGATGTCCTCGTGCTCGCGCAAGGCACAGTGGTCTATCGGCGCAAGGAATTCGAGATCGAGACCTTTCGCCACGTGGTGAACGTCAACCTCGTCAGCGTGATGCATCTGGCGACACGGTTCTATCCGATGATCAAGCAACGCCAAGGCTCGATGGTCATCATCGGTTCGATCGGCGCGTTCAAGTCGGTTGTCGGCAATCCGGCTTACGCTGCGTCGAAAGCGGGTCTGTTCGGCCTTACTCGCACGCTGGGCGACGCCTGGGGCCGCGAGGGCGTACGGGTGAACGGCATCGCACCCGGCATGATCGCGACCAAGATGACCAAGGCAACCACCGATCACCCCGATCGCCTGCAGGCCGCCCTCGACACCATCTCGCTCGGCCGGCTCGGCCTGCCCGTCGACGTGGCCGACATGGCGCTGTTCCTGGTGTCGCCGCTGGCGAGCTACATCACCGGCCAGACGTTGATCGTCGATGGCGGGCGCAGTTTGTGAACGAGGAGGCGACGATGGATGCCATCGACAAGCTGCGTTGGACCGAAGAGATTCGCGCACTGAAAGCGCGCTACTTCCGGCTGCAGGACACGAAGCAGTGGCAGAGATACGCGGAGCTCTTCCTCGAGGACACCGTGTTCGACGTGACCGAAGCGTTCTCCGACCCCGGCAGTCCCGCCGTCGGCAACCTGGCCGCCGCGGTGCAGAAGCCGATCATTGGTCGCAAGGCGATCGTCGACTACGTCAGCCGCGGGTTGAACGAGCGCGTGCGCAGCTTCCACGAGGGCTTCATGCCGGAAATCGAAATTCTCTCGCAAGTCGGCGCCCGCGCGGTCTGGCCGATGGAAGACCGGGTCTGGCTGGCCGACGGCCCGGTGGCGTTGATGCACGGATGGGGCCATTACCACGAGACCTACACGCGCAGCGATGAACGCTGGCATATCCAGTCGCTCAGGCTCACGCGCATCAGGCTCGAGCTGACAGCGCGGGATGCCGAGGGGCCGTTCAACACCAGGGGCACTCGATGACAAACTGGCAACAGATCCGCTACGAGACCCTTGGCCCGGTCGCTCGGCTCTCGCACGACAGGCCGCAGCGCAGCAACGCGCAGAGCGTGCAGTTGCTCGACGAACTGGACGCCGCGCTGAGCCAGGCGATTGGCGACCCGGATATCCGCGTGATCGTGCTCGCCGGTACCGGCAAACACTTCAGCGCCGGGCACGACCTGAAGGACGCGGCAATGCACCGCCGCCAGATCACGCCGGAAGACCGCTACCAGTTCGAGGACGAGCGTTACCTCGGCTACTGCCTGAAGCTCTGGGACGCGCCGAAGCCGGTGATTGCGCAGGTGCAGGGCGCCTGTATCGCGGCGGGCTTCATGGTGGCCAACATGTGCGACCTCGTGGTCGCCTCCGACGACGCCTTCTTCGCTGACCCGGTCGTCAATTCGTTCGGCGCGGCCGCGGTGGAAGTCCTGGTCCATCCATGGGTGATGGGACTGCGCCAGGCCAAACACTTCCTCTATACCGGCGGTCGCATGTCCGCCGCTGAGGCGCTGGCGATCGGCATGGTCAACCAAGTCGTACCGCGCGCCGAGTTGAAAGCGGCGACGCTCGCGCTGGCAGAGAAGATCGCGCAATCCACGCCGTTCGCCCTGCGGCTGATGAAGCGCTCGCTGAACCGCACGGCCGACATCCAGGGCTTCCGCGCCGCGCTGAACGCGCACTTCGACACGCATCAACTTTCGCACATGAGCACCGAAGCGCAACAGCGGCAGGCGGCGGGGTTCGACGCGACAATCGAAGTCGCCAGAACGCGGCTGGCCTGAGACGGCCCAACTCGAGAGACTCGAGAGATCTGCGCAGTCGCTGGCCTTGCTCTTCAGTCCCGGCCGGGCGGCATCGGCGTCGCCACGTCCATGAAGTAGCTCTCCATGTCGAACGCATCCGACAGCGGCATACGCTCGGTACCTGCCCGCGCCAGCAGTTCCTGCGTCACCACGCTCGGGTCATAGCAATCGAGCTCGTAGATCGCCAGGTAGCGCCAGCGATCTCCTTCCCTCATGCGATACCGCCTCGCGCCAACAACACCGCCGACGGCAAGCACGTCCGGCAGGTGGACTCGGTCGTACCAGTCGTTGAATTCTTCGTCCCGACCGTCACGCGAATTGCTCAGGACAATGAGCTGATGGCTTGCCATCTGGGGATGTCTCCAGGCTGGTGGGGTCAACGGCCCGTGAATCGCGGCGCGCGCTTCTCGGTGAACGCAGCGGTTGCTTCCTTGTAGTCGTCAGTCATCGACGCCAGGATCTGCGAACGATTCTCCAACTCGAGCGCGGCACCGAAGGTAGCTGCGTCCAGGTTGTCCCACATCAGGCGTTTGGTGTGTCGCGTCGCGTAAGGGCTGTTGGCGAGCATGCCGCGCGCCCACGCCTCGGCCGCGGCCATCAAGCCGGCGTCGTCGACGACGCGCGCGGCGAGGCCGATGCGCTCGGCCTCGTCTGCCTCGATCGGGCGGCCGGTCAGCAGGATCTCGAAGGCACGCGAAGCGCCGATCAAGCGAGGCAGCAGGTAGCTGATGCCGCTCTCACCCGCCGTCAGCCCCAGCCGCACTGCCGCGACGAGGAAACGCGACGACCGCGCGACGATGCGCACGTCGGCAGCCAGTGCGATCGCCATGCCGACGCCGGCACAGGGGCCGTTGACAGCCGCGATGACCACCTGCGGCAGCAGTCGCAGGCGCTGGGCCATGCCGGCGAACTGCTCCTGCCAGTGCATGCGCTCGATCAGGCCGCTGGGGGCGTGCCGATTGCGCTCGTCGGCAGCGGCCACGTCCTGCCCAGAACAGAAGCCGTGGCCGGCACCGGTGAGGATCAGCGCACGGCACTCGGAATCCCCTGCCAGCGCATCGAGCTGAAGGTTGAACTCCGTGACCATCTCGCGCGTGAAGGCATTCAGGCGGGCCGGCCGGTTCAGTCGCAATACGCGAATCGGCGCCCCGGCTTCACTCAGCACGAGCGGCGGTTCAGCGGGGCCGATCATCGGGCAGCCTCCCCGTGGATCGCGAAAACACCGGTGATGTTGAGCACGGTGGCCAGGCGACCGTCCGCCTTGCTTACTGTGTTGCGCATCGTCATCAGACCCCGTTCGGGCCGGGAAGCCGAAGCTCGCAGCATCTGGATCTCCATCTCGCAGTGCAGCGTCTCACCAGCGTAGATCGGAGTTACCCAGCGGATCTCGTCGATGCCGGCACCTGCCAGGCCGCGGACTTTCGTGCGTTTCCAGAAATCGGCGATCAATGACTGGAGGATCAACGCCGAGAACCAACCGCTGGCCGACATGCGTTCGAACAAAGGATGGCTCTGAGCGCCTTCGTCGCTCAGGTGGAACGGCTGCGGATCGTACCGCGCCGCGAACTCGATCATCTCCGCGGCGGTCAACGTGCGCTCGCCGAGATCGAAACGATCGCCGACTTGGAGATCCTGGAAGCGCAGCCGCGCGATCTGCTCCGGGGTGTATGGAGTCAACGCACGCTCCTGGAGGCGCATCACGCGGGTTTGAACTGCGGCAGCTTGAGGCCGCCCCGAGGTTCGAAGGTCACCCGGACCGGCATACCGATCGTCACCGAACAAGGCTCGCACTCGACGATGTTGCTCATCATCGTCGGCCCTTCCGCAAGTTCGATCAGAGCAAGCACGTAGGGCACGCGGGCGGCCACCGATTCGTACGGTGCCATGTGCACCACCGTTTTTGTCCGCACCGTGCCTCTGCCGCTGGCGACGTCCCACCCGAGATCGGTGGACCAGCACTTTGGGCACCAGTCGCTGACGAATCTGAAGCGCGCACTGCAAGCCTTGCAACTGCGAATGCGCAGTTCTCCCACCGCGGTGCCGTCCCAGTAGACCTGGTTGACCGGGGTCACTTCGGGTATCGGTCCGCCACTCATTGCGACTGCCCCAGGATCAAGGTTGCGTGCTCGTACATCATTCCTCCATAGCAGTGGACCAGCGCCGTGCGGGCTTTCGCCACCTGGTTGTCGCCGGCTTCGCCCATCACCTGCCGCGCACCTTCGACGATCAGCGACATGCCAGAAGACTCGCAGGTGTGACCGAACGACATCAGGCCCCCGTTGGTATTCACCGGCAGGCTGCCGTCCGGATCGATCGCACCGCTCTGCACGAACCGGCCCGCGTGACCTCGCGCGCAAAAGCCGAGGTTCTCCAGCAGGATTAGCGGCGTCACCGAGAATGCGTCATAAAGCATTGCGACATCGATGTCACCTTGCGACAGCCCGGAGCGCTTAAAGGCATCGGCACCGGTCCGGGAGGCCAGGGTATCGATCAACCGGTCATCGGCCGAACTCAGCGAACCGTGACTATGCGCCTCGCCATAGCCAAGTACGTAGGCCGGCTGCTGTGTCAGGCGGCGCGCCTTCTCGGCGGTGGTGACCAGCACCGCTCCGCCACCGTCACACGGCACCGAACAATCGAGGTAATGAAACGGCTCGGCGATCATGCGTGAGCCGAGCACGTCCTCGATGGTGACCGCGCCTCGGTCGTGCATCAGTGCGCGCGGGTTGCGCAGTGCCCATTGCCGCGCCGAGACCGCGACGCGTGCCAGGTCGGCCGATGTCGCACCGCGTTCGGCCATGAACCTCGAAGCGACCAGCGCATACAGCGCAGGAATGAAGGGGCCATAGCCAATTTCGAAGTCCGGCTCGCTGATCATGCGCGCCATGACCTCGGCGCTGCCCGAAGTCGGTTTGGTGAATTTGCCGGTGCCGATGCACAGTACCGAGTCGGCCAAGCCGTCGCGGATGGCCGAAGCCGCGCGGCCGACCATGATCGCGAAGCTCGCGCCGCCGGCGTTAAGGGTCTCTGCGAACGCCGGTTGCAAACCGAGCTCGGCGCCCAACTTTTCGTGCGTATAGATATCGATGGCACCGACGCCCTGCCCCGACGGCACGGCCAACAGTCCGTTCACGTCGCTCGGTCTCAAGCCCCATGAACGTAGCGCGCTCATCGCCACGTACCTATACAAATTGTGCGGACTGAACTCGGGGTATCGCGCCGGCTTCAACTCGAAGCTCGCAGCAATCGCCACGCGCTCACCGGCAAGCCGGGTGACGGCGCTCACCGGCAAACCCGTTCGAAGATCGAGACACACGTCGCGTGGCGCATCGCGCTCGGGACACTGCCTGTCAGAAGTTTGTTCATGGAGGCTCTCCTTGTTTCGACCGTTGGGGCGGCATTCCGTTTTTCCTTGGGGCCTTTTAGTCTGGCTGTCTGCGCGCCCGGGGCTACTCCCGCCGCGCACCCGGATTCGTCTCGCGCCGCACCCGGCGGCCCAGCATCGGGATTCGCCACTCAGGATGGCGCATGCAAACCTCGCAACGAGAATAGATGACCATCGATCCGAATACGCCAGTGATCATCGGCGCCGCACAGCGGACCTGGCGGCGCGGCAGCCAGCCTGGACCCGAGCCTCTTGATGCCTGGGAGGTTGCGTGCCGCGAAGCGGTGACCGATGCCGGCCTCGGCCCTTGCACTGCGGCGCAGGCCGGCGGTCTATGGCTCGCTGACTGCATGAGCTGGCGTTATGACGACCCTCACGCCCGCCTCGGCCGCCGGCTCGGTGCTGCACCGCGCCTCGGCCGTGTCGGCGCTCCGAGCGGCACCTCGGGCCAGACCTTGTTCGACGAGGCGGCAGCCGAGATCCGTGGCGGCCACATCGGACTGGCGCTCGTCTGCGGCGGGGAGATGCTCGCCACGGCACGCTACTACCGCGGGCTCCGGCAGATGCCGCCGTGGCACCACCCCCACTCCGGAGGTCCGCAACACGCATTCGATCTCGACGCGCACCAACACCCCGGCGAGGTGGCCATCGGCCTGACCGAAGGTATCGGTGCCGTCTACGGATTCGCGATGCGCGACATCGCACGGCGCGCTCATCTCGGCATCGCGCCGCAAGCGTACCGTGACCACCTCGCCGAGACCCTTGCCGGATTGACGCGTGTTGCCGCCTCCAATCCCGATGCCTGGTTCGCGGAAGCCCGCACTGCGAACGAATTGTCCACGCCGCACCCGGACAACCGCTTCGTCGCCTACCCCTACACGAAACGAATGGTCGCCATGATCGAGGTAGACATCAGTGCGGCACTGCTTATCGCCAGCCAGGCCTGGGCTGATTCGCATGGCGTGCCGGCCGAACGACGCATCTATCCGTGGGTCTCGTGCTACGCGGAAGACCCGGTCTATATTGCGGTGCGCCCTGAGCTGTGGCGATCACCGGCGATGGAGGCCGCTTGCCGCGCGACGCTCGATGCGGCGCGCCTCAGCATCGACGAGATCGAGCACATCGATCTCTATAGCTGTTTCCCTTCGGCGATCAACTTTGCGCGCGACGCACTCGGCATATCCGAATGCAGCGGTGAGCGGCTCACGCTGACCGGCGGGCTGCCCTACGCCGGCGGACCGGCCAGCAGCTACATGTTGACTTCGATCGTCGCGGCCGTACGCAGGCTGCGGCTCGATCGGCGAGCCAAGGCCCTGATCAGCGGGCTCGGAATGATGATGTCGAACCACGTGTTCGCCCTTTACGCCGCCGCGCCGCCCGGGCGGGAGATCGGGCAGCCGGACGGCGCGGCCGTGCAAGCGCGGCTCGACACACTCCTGCGTTTTGACATCAGGGACGATTACACCGGTCCGGCCACGGTAGCAGCCTACACCGTAATGTACGGCAGAGATGGTCAGCCGAGCCACGGCGCCGCCATCTGCGATGTGCCCGGCCCGGCCCGCTGCCACGCCCGCATCCTGGACAGTCGGCTGCTCGACGACGCGAACCGCAACGAATGGGTGGGCCGCGCGGTCGATATCGCCGCAGGCAAGGACGTGGGCACGATCGTCCGGTTGCTGTGAGGCTTTGGCTGACATCGCCACGCCAGGCACGTTGCCGCGCCAGACAAGCCGCCCTCGATCACCTTCGCTAGGCTGCTGGCCTGCCCTTCCCGATCCCATCGAAGCGACGCGGCGCGGCACGAACCCGCGGGCGGCCGTGCAAGGCTCACCGCGACCGATGAAAGGTCACTATGCGAGTAGGAATCTGTTGTGCCGGTGTCGGCGCGGAGGCCAGTGGCATCTTCGTGCGTCGCTCGGCGCTGGCGGCCGAACAAGCTGGGTTCAGCACCTTCTGGACCGGCGAGCACGTGGTGCTGTTCGGCGCCTACCCGGAATCGAAGTACCCGTATGCCGGAGCCTACGGCAGCGACGTGCCGGTGCCCGACCCGCGCCAGCCGATCGTCGACCCCGTCGTGACCATGAGCTGGGTGGCCGCGGCCACCTCGAAGATCGAAGTCGGCAGCGGCATCATGATCCTGCCGCAGCGCAACCCCGTGGTGCTGGCCAAGGAGCTGTCCACGCTGGACGCATTCAGCGAAGGGCGTGTGGTGCTCGGCGCGGGCGTTGGCTGGTGCAAGGAGGAGTACGACGCGATCGGCGCCGACTGGCCGGGCCGGGGCAAACGAATGGATGAGCACATCGCTGCGCTGCGAGCGCTGTGGCGTGACGACGTGTCGCGCTTTGCCGGCGAGACGATCTCGTTCGACAACGCCTATCTCTACCCCAAGCCGGTGCGCGGCAACGACATCCCGATCTTGATCGGCGGCGAGAGCGATGTTGCGCTCAAGCGGGTGGCGCGGGCTGGCGACGGCTGGCTCGCCTTCAACCTACCCGTCGACACGGCTGCCGAGCGTGTGCGCAGGCTCAAGGAACTCACCAAGGAACAGGGCCGCGACCCGGAGCAGCTGCGCATCGTGACGGCCATTTTCAGCAGCACCTCGAAGGAGGATCTGATGCGCTATCGCGAAGCCGGTGTCACCGAGTTCAACCTCGTCACAGCCGGCGAACTGCCGCACGACGAAGCCGGCCTGGCCCACGGCATCGCCGAGCTGGGCGCGCGCTTCGTGGAAACGGTCACCGGCTGGTGACTCACGCTGACCCGCGTGCGATCGGATGCCGCGGAATTCTTTTCCCAGAGACAGGAGACTCGACGACATGACCCCACCAGTGTTCCAGAGCGACCGCGAGGCCATCACCTACGCGATCAATCTCTACGCCTTCGCCATCGACACGCAGCGCTGGGCGCTGTTCGACGAGGTGTTCACACCGGACATTCGCGCCGACTACAGCCCGACCGCGCGATGGACCGACCTCGACACGTTCAAGCGTGACTTCACCGCATATCACGACCCGTTCGACGGCACGCAACACGTCATGACGAACCATCTGATCAACGTCGACGGCGAGCGCGCGCAGGCGGTGACGTATGGCCATTGGCGCCTGATCCGCAAAGGTCTGGGTGGCGGCGACTTCTGGGAAGGCAACGGCTGGTACGACGACCAACTGGTCAAGACATCGGTCGGCTGGCGCATCAAAGAACGAGTCTGTCGAATCATCTGGTGGGGCGGCAATCCGCAGGTCAACGAGAGCCTCCCCGGCGTGAAGTTCGAGCTGGTGATCACCGCGCTGCGGCGCGAAGGTGACGCCGGCAAGGTGCCGCTGCTGCAAGCCCTCACGGCGAAGTAAAGGAGCAAGAGCGAATGAAAAAAATTGTGATCTTGATCAAGAAGAAACGGGGAATGAGTCGGGACGACTTCATCAAACATTACGAGACGGTGCACGCGGTCGAATTCGGCAAGAAGCTGCTTGGTCATCTCTTCGAGCGGTACGTGCGCAACTACCCGCAAGGCCTGATGGATTACCAACCCGAGAAGCCGACGCTCGATGACGGCAGCTACGACGCCATAACGGAGATCTGGGTAAAGGACGATGCCGCACTGGCCGAGATGCAGAGGCTGATCAATCTTCCCGAGAACAACGGCCGTATCCTGGCCGATGAGGAATTGTTCCAGGACCGACTGCACACGCGACTCTTTATCGTGGATGAGATCGAGAACGGAACTCTCGCTTGATGTCGCAGGCGGTTTCGCAGATTCCCCCCAAGCCGAACGCTGGCGCGCCAGGTAGCACTGGTCACCTGTTCCAGCGGACGGATCAGCCAAACGACCGTGCGGCCGGACATCCTGGTGAATCACCTTGGTATCGGCAGCAACGGCACGCTAGTAGGCAAGGTCAGCGGGTGATTTTGACGATTGGTCTGTTTGACAAAGCAGCGTCCTGCGCGTGTATCTTTTAGTCCAACTGCGAGGGGGCATCATGTCAGAAGCAGCAAAAATTCTCCGTCGACATTCACCAGTTCGCGCTCGACGGAGCACGCGAGCAGGAACTCTTCGATAAACAGAACGAGTGCGTCTTCATGTGGACCACGAAGACCGGTGAACCAGTCGGCATGGTGATGTGCTACATGGCGCACGCAGGTCGATTCTGGTTGTGCCTGACGGAGAGCCGCGCCCGGGTGCCGGCTATTCGCCGCGACCCGCGGTCGTGCATCTGCATCTCTAGCGCCGGTACCGATATGAAGAACGGCAAGGCCATCACCTACAAAGGCACGACGCAGGTCCACGCCCACGATGCGTCCGCCGTACGCGGCTGGTTCTTGGAGGCCTTCGCGCGCAGGCTGCATCGAGGCAACGAGGCCTCGCGCATCGCCTCGATCGCTGCCGATCTCGACATCCTCGAACGCGTAGTCTTCGAATTCACGCCGTCGAAAGTCATCAGCTACGACGGGGACGAACTCGCCGCCACCATGCCTGGTATCGACGGCGGCTTCGACCGGCTGTTCGCCTGAAGCCAACCCCAAATCCAGTTACGTTTCAACCAAAGAGGAGATTTCATGGCCGTTACCATCACGCTCGAACTCAACCTGAAGCCCGAGGCCGTCGACGACTTCTGCGCCGGGCTGCCCGACGCCATCAAGGCGACCAAGCAGCAGCAGGGCTTCGGCGACATCCGTGTTGTACGGCATGCCAGCGAGCCGCGCGTGCTCTTCGTCGAGACCTGGGAGAGCGAAGCCGACTACGACGCCTATATCGCGTGGCGCACCGAGACCGGCAGCATGGATGCGCTTGGGTCCATCCTGTCGGCACCGCCGCGCAAGGAAATCTGGCCGTCGCTTGCGGCCGCGGCCTGAACCGTGGCGCGGCCGGAGCAGCCGACCCGCGCGCGATTCAGTCTTTTGGCCAGAAGGCCTGAAGGTAGTCGTTCCACTGCACCTCCTGTGTCTCACCCCATCCGACACCGTCGAACTGGGGTGAAGTCCAGCGTGTCAGCGTAATGTGGCAATGGCAGTTGTGCCATGGGCTCCACGGGGCCCCAGCCACTATTTCGCCGTTGAACTCGTACTCCCGACCGTCCTCGTCGGTCGCCCGCATGACGGTGCTGACCGGCGCGAGCAGCCTGTCGCGCCGTGTCAGCTTCGAGACCTTCGGGAGCTTCCTCAGGACGCCGTTCGTCATGATCCAGGCGTCCTTGACGATCTTCTCCGGCGGAACATCGTAGCGACCTTTCCATTCCGGTTCGAGCGCAGGGTCGTCGTGGCACCCGATATTAAAGACGAAGTCCTTCGAGAAAAGCGCATTCATCCAGGTGTATGGAGGCACGCGCAGTTCGCTCTCGGGGCGCAGTTCACCCCACGAGCGATCGCGGTTGTAGAGGCAATCGACGCGGATGCGTTCACCGTCGAGCACAAGTTCGCCCACGCAGTGCATGCCCTGCTCGAAATGCTTGTTGTTGGATCGCATGGCCGCTTCCATGAAAGCGGTGAATTCGAGGTCGATGGCGAAGCGGCGCGCCTTGTTGCTGTAGGTGATCCGTTGCTTCTTCATCGGCTCGACGAACTCCACCTGCAGGCCGTTGCCGAGCCGGATGTTCTTGTCGAGGTCGAAGATGTCGTCCGACATGTTGCTGTGCATGTCGTGGTAATCGGCGAACATCGCATGAGGAACATGGCCGCGATGCACCCACAGACCGCCGGTGACGGAGCCCACCGCCGGATGCATGTAGATGTAGATGAATGCGTGGATATTCCTCTCGGGCACCTGGAATCCCCAGCACCACGTCTCGGTCAAGGTCGACCCGGCAACGCCCATCTTGCCGTGATAAAAATCGTCGCTGGGTTTGGCCCGGCCGAAGCCGGGAGCATCGGACACCCAGGCGATCTCATCTTCGAGTTTGTCAGTCATGTTTCTTCCTCTTTAAGAATGGCGTCCAGCGCCGCGATTTCGAACTTGGGAGCAAAAACACAGCCAGCCACCGCCAGCTTCACATCGTCGACGCCAGGCAAGAGCAGGCTGTTAAGCGAGCCCAGACAGGTTTCGGCGTTACGAACCTCTTTCCAGACCTCGAAGAATCGGGCGACCTCTGGCGTGTAATCGGCACCGCCGCCCGCGTTGTAGAGACGCATGAACTCCGGCCACGGGATCAATTGCTCGATGAACTGGCGCGCGAAGACCAGATCCTCCGCGGCATCGCTGAAGTGGCAAAATTCCCAGTCCAGCAGCGCCGCCATCCGATCGTCGTTCATGACGATGTTGTGAGATCCAAAGTCACCGTGAACCAGACACGCCAGCCGGCCATCGAGGCGGCCGAGGTTCTTCTGTAGCCAATCGATGCCAACGATCAGGCCGGGACGGGGCTGACGTTCGCGCTCGACAATCAGGCGCTCGATGCCAGCCAGGTCCGGCTCCAGGCTCGATCGCAGATCGAGCTTCGGATCCGGCGGTCGCAAGGCATGCAGCCGGCCCAGGCATTGCGCGAAGCTCTCTGCCCATCGGCGCTTCGCGGCGGCACCCTCCGGCACGCACGCATGTGCCGGCTTGCCTGCCACGAAGGCCACCGCCATGACTGCTGTCCCGAACGGCGACACTTCCGGCTCGACCCACAGGGGCCGCGGGCACGGGAACGCCGGCATCGCCGGCACGGACGATGTCGTCGAACTCGTCGACCACGCTGCTTCCGGTGGGCAAGTCGACACCGTCCTTGCGCAGGACGATCCTTTCCTCCCCTCGTGCGTCGCGGAGCGTCACCAGGTACGTTTCCTTGGAATAGCCCCCGTTGAGCTTGCGGAGCTCCACAATCCGTAGCGCGCCGCGCTCGGGAAAGCGTGTGGTCAGATAGCGCTCCAACCGCGGCCCGTTGACGATCGGGCGCGGCGGGGCTTCGGCCGGCTCGTCGCGACGGCCTGCCTTGTAGGCCGCGGTGGTACCAGCATCGATGGCTGGATCGAAGTTGCGGTAGTAGCCGACGAGGAAGTCCCGCAGTTGCCGAGTCAGCCGTCGATGGCTTGCCGAGTCGAGCATGCCGGTCGCGAGGATTCCTGCGATGGCCCGCGAGACATCGGCGCCGACATGCGCCGCCCATAGGTCGGCCCAGTGTCGGTCAACCCGGCCATGACGAGCAGCCTTCGCGGCGCGCGGCGACAGCTGCGCCAGTGCCTGCTCGCCATCGCGCGTGCTGCGCATGAAGACCCCTTGCGCCCGCTCGCGCGCGATCTGGTGCTCCAACGCGGTGAGCGTCAGATGGGCTTCGGTCAGCCACTCGCCGGACAAGGCTTCTGCGCCAATCGCGCGGCCGAGAAAGTCTTTCGAGGCCACCAGGATCTTGAGTGCAACGTCGTCCATCAGCGGATTTCACGGGTCGATCGGCGTACCGGCTCCGCGCCGTCATGCGCCGTCATGCGCCGGGATGCTCAGCCCGGTGATGCGGATGCCACCCTCGCCTGGCGCGTAAGTCCTGTTCAGGAAGATCAAGACCGAGGTCAGCGCTTCGGCCGCTGAAGAGTTGGCCAGCGCGCCGGCGTGCAAACCGCGCAAACGCATTCCGGTCACCAGCCCGACCACTTGGCCGCGCGCCGTGGCGTCGTCGCCAAAGACGAGCACGTCGCAGTCGATCGGCTCGTCGCTCATTAGCTTGGTGGCTGCGACGTTGTGAAATGCCGATATCACGCGAACATCCGTGCCAAGCAGACGTTGCGCACGCATGGCGGCGCAACCGTCGGGCGGCAACTGCACGCGCATCACCTTGGGAGGCACGAGCGGCACCGTGGTGTCGACGACGATCTTGCCCTGGACGTGCGATGTGATCTCGCGCAGCGTGGCCTCCTGCGCGGCGAAGGGCACCGAGACGAAGACGATGCCAGCCGCCGCAGCGGCCTCGGCGTTGGCAAGTCCCAGGGTGCCATGGCCGAGGTCGGCCGCTGCCGCTTGTGCCCCTTCAGCCGACCGAGAGCCGATCAGCACGCGGTGGCCCGCGATCGCAAGCCGGCGTGCAATGCCAAGCCCGAGCTTGCCCGTGCCGCCGATCACTGCAATGGTCTGTTCAGTCATGCCTGTAGTCCTCTGTGTGCACGGCGCCATATAGCGTCGTGCGTTGTCGTGCCGTGCGTCCGGCACGGCCGGCCAACAGCGCCATCGTCTCGCGGGAGCACGCCTGCCCATGCAGGCCTCCAGCGGACCGGGTGATTGATTCGTCCATCAACGTGCCGCCCAGATCGTTGACGCCGGCGCGCAGCGCGGCGGCGACGCCGGCGCGCCCCAGCTTGACCCAGCTCGCCTGGATGTTGCTGATCAATGGATGCAGCACCAGCCGCGCCACTGCGTGCATCAGCAGCGCCTCACGCGCGCTCGGACCGGAGCGGGCCTTCCCCTTGCGCCACAGAGGCGCCTCCATGTGGACGAAGGGCAGCGGCACGAACTCGGTAAAGCCACCCGTTTCCTGCTGCAGGTCTCGCAGAGCCAGCAGGTGGCGCGCCCAATGACGGTAAGCCTCGACGTGGCCGAACATTATGGTCGCCGTGGATCGCAGGCCAACACCGTGTGCTGCACGCATCACCTCCAGCCACTCCTCAGCGCGCAGCTTGTCGGGACAGATCAGCGCACGCACTTCGTCGTCCAAGATCTCCGCCGCGGTGCCCGGCAATGTGCCCAATCCGGCCTCCTTCAACCGAGCCAGATAGTCGACCAGCGACAGGCCCGACGTTGCTGCCCCATGCGAAACCTCGAGCGGTGAGAACGCATGGATGTGCACCCCGGGCGCAGCGGCGCGCACCGTCTCGATGATCGACAGATACGTGCGGCCGTCGTAGTCCGGATGGATGCCGCCTTGCAAGCAAACCTCGGTGGCACCGCGCTGGACTGCTTCGGCCGAGCGCCGGCCGATTTCATCGAGGTCGAGTCGATAGGCCTTGCCGCGCATTTCGCGCGTGCTGCCTTTGGAGAAGCCGCAGAAGCCGCAGTGATAGAGGCAGATATTGGTGTAGTTGATGTTGCGATTGACAACATAGCTGACGGTCTCGCCCACCGTGCGTGCCCGCAACGCGTCCGCACTCTGGAAGACGTGCACCGCGTCCTGACCATCCGCCTCGAACAGCCGGGTGACCTGACGTTCCTCCAGGCGTTCGCCGCGCAATGCGCACTCGACGATCGCCTGCACCTCGGGCGATACGGCCCCACCGTCAACCGCCGCGGCGGCGGGCATGCTGGCGAGTGCGCCCGAGCGCCAGCCGTCTTCGTAAGGCAAGCCACGGCCGTCGACGCTGCGGCGGACGGTAGTCGCGAGCCCCGAAGCAAGCCAGCGCTGTGGCTCCTGAGCGTGGTGCGGGCCGATGGCTAGGCGTTGCCTAAGCACCCGCCCAGTGGCGGCGGTGCGCGCGGCCAGCGCATCGAGATGCGGCCACGGCGCCTCCGGGTTGACGTGGTCTGGCGTGACGGGCGAAACGCCACCCCAGTCGTTGACCCCGGCATCGAGCAGGCACGCCAGTTCGCCAGGCGCATGCAGGTTAGGTGGTGCCTGGATCGAGATCGATGAATCCAGGATCAGGCGCGCGACGGCGACGGTCCAGAGCTGCTCCTCGAGCGACGGTTCGGGATGCGCCGCCATGCGGGTGCCCGGCTTGGCGCGGAAACTCTGCACGATGACTTCCTGGATGTGGCCGTATCGCTTGTGAAGCGCGGCGATGGCCTGCAGAGCCTCCATGCGCTCGCGTCGCGTCTCGCCGATGCCGATCAGCAGCCCGGTGGTGAACGGAACGGCGTTGCGGCCTGCCGCCTCGATGGCAGCAAGACGTTGCGCGGGCCACTTGTCCGGCGAACCGTGATGCGGCCCGCCGCGCTCACACAGTCGGTCGGCACTGCTCTCCAGCATCAAGCCCATCGACGCAGCGACCGGGCGCAGTGCGGCGAGCTCGGCATCATCCATCAGACCAGCGTTCAAGTGCGGCAGCAGACCCGTCTCGGCAAGGACGAGGCCCGCCGCCTCGCGCAGGTACGACAGCGTCGTGTCGTACCCCATCGCGGACAACGCCTGGCGCGCAGCTTCGTAGCGCAGCTCGGGTCGATCGCCGAGTGTGAAGAGTGCCTCGTGGCAGCCTGCAGCGGCACCAGCTCGAGCGATCGACAGCACTTGGTCGATCGACAAGTAGGCCGGCCCAGCCTGACGCGGCGCTTTTGCAAACGTGCAGTAATGGCATACGTCACGGCACAGGTGTGTCAGCGGGATGAAGACCTTGCGCGAGTAGGTCACCACGGGCCCAAAAGCGGCCAAGGCCTTCTGGCGCGCCTGTTCCATCAGCTCGGTCAGCGGCACAAGCAGCAGATGCTCGACAAACGGGTCGAGCGGGAGGTGAGCTGGCGCGTGAGCAGCCCAGCGCTCGGCCCGCAGCAGCACAGTCGAATCAGTCTGGCTCATGTCGCGACCCAGTTGCACTGCATTGGAACGGCTCCCGCTTGGACCGCGAGATGCAGGTCGTCGAGCGTATCCAGATCGAACGCGAAACCGGACCGGTCGATCCGCGCGATGCCGGCCCTCTGGCCGATGTGGAGCACGGCACTTCCCGGCCCGAAACAGAAGCTGAAGCCCACCGTGGATCGCAATGCGAGGGCGTTGGTGCCGGTGCCGTGGCGGTCAAGCGCGACCGCACCGCCGAAGGTCCCGGCCGCCGTCAGCAGGGAGCTGACGTCTTCCGTCTGCAGCTTCGGCAAGTCCGCGTGGATTACCGCAATCTGCCGCTCGCCGAGGGCCAGCGCGGCTTCACTCAACTCGTCGTTCAGTCCACGGTGCAAGTCGATCAGCATTGGACCCCTCCAGCGAGCCAACCCCTCTGGCGATAGCACCACGACACGCTCCACGAGCGGGCAGCGGCTCACTGCAGCGACGACGCGCCGGAACATCTGGTCGGTCAAAGTGTTGCGCTCGCAGACGCTCAGATGTTTCGCAAGGCGAGACTTTCGGCGAGCCAAGTCCTTTAGGGGCACGACGACGGTCCAGCGATTCATCGCGCGCCCATCGCCGCCAGCTCGCGAGCGAGCGCCAGCGCGGCCGATGCGACTCGCACTCGATCGTCCAGCGTGTGCATGAGGGTATCGGCCACCGCATGGGGAACCGGGAGATCGTCGGACGCGTCTCGCTCATCGACCAGCAGACCGTCGATCAGCCCGTCATACAGAGTGGCAATTGATCGAGGGGTGCTTGGCAAGCCGAGCTGCCGCATCAACACCGCGGTCGGTCCCTTGACCGCCTCTCCACCAACCAGAGGCGAGACCGCGACCACAGGCGCGCTTGCCGCCACCAGTGCTTCGCGAAGGCCGGGTACCGCCAAAATCGGCGCGACGCTGAGCAGGGGGTTGGACGGCGCGATCAGGATCGCTCCGGCTGCGGCGATGGCCTTGACGACACCGGGTGCCGGCCGTGACTCCGCCGCCCCGTCGAATTCGATGCGCCGGACTATGGGCTCGCATCGCCGCTTGACGAAGTAGTCCTGAAACGACAAGGGGCCCTCGTCGCAGTCGAGGGTGGTGGCCACGCGCTCATCGCTCGCCGGCAGCACCCGAATCGACAAGCCCCATTGACTCGCGAACGAGGCGACGATCCGAGACAGTGGCTCGCCCGCGCGCAGCCGAGCCGTGCGCAACACGTGCAGCGCCAGATCACCGTCTCCCAGGCGGAACCAGTTCTCGCCGCCCAAGCTTTCGAGCGCGGCCATGAAGGACCAGCTTTCGTCCTGGCGGCCCCAGCCCTGCACTGCATGCGCTCGACCCGAGAGGGTGTAAAGCAAGGTGTCGATATCGGGCGAGACATGCAGGCCGAGATGCGTGAAGTCGTCGCCGGTGTTGACGATCGCGGTCAACTGCCCTGGCGGGAGCAGTTGCGACAGGCCGAGGGCCAGTTTCGCGCCGCCTACGCCGCCGGTCAGCACCACCACGCCACCCGGCATCGACGGTGGGGACATCGTGGTCGTACGGCCAGGCACATTGGAGGCGAGAGCAACTTTCATCTGAACAGATCCTTCGCCCAGTCGCGCACCAGCGCCTGCGCGCTCACCGCCGCCGCATTCCAGCGAAAGCCGCGCACCAACGCCGCAGGCACGGCCTCGGCGCCCTCCCCCATCACGAGGCCGGCCGCGCTGGCAATCATGTCGGCCAGTGCTACCTGGGTCACTTCCAGGGTCCGACCGTCCCGATCTTCCTCACCGCGACGATCGAGCAGTGCCGGAAAGCCGCTCGCACCCAGCGCGACGTTAACGACTCCCTCACGCCAGGGCCGACCGAAGCTGTCGGAGACGATCACTGCCGGCGTGCCCGGCCAGTGCGGCTTGAGGCGCGCAGCAATGTTTGCGGCCGAGGCATCGGCGTCGCACGGAAGTAGCAAGACGTCTTCGTCATTGCCGGAACCGATATTGGATCGGTCGATTCCAGCATTGGCCATCACGTGGCCGGACCGGTGGCGCGCGATGAGCACGTTCGGCACGGCACGCAAGATCTCGGTCGATTCGCGCAACACCAGCTCGACGAGACGTTCATCCTTGGAGGTGATCGCGGCCAGTTCCTTCGCCCGCACAGATGGCTGCAGCGACGACAACGCAACGCGCCGGCCCTCGCTTTTGGAGACGATCTTCTGCGTGACCACCAGCACGTCACCGGCCGCGAAACTCACATCCGCGGCGTTAAGTGCCACCCGGATCAGTGTCGCAAGATCGGCATCAATGCTCACTTCACCGATGCCACAGACGGGGAAGATCGACAGCATCTAGGTCTCCGCCTATGTCCGAAGGGGTTGCCGCCGCAATGCGACGTAGGTCGAGCGCAGCGGGTCAGTGGTCATATCGCGTTGATTCACGGGGAGTTCCCTCGAAACTGGTCGGTGACGGGATCGAGCGGGCGAGAGCCTTTGCGATCTGCTGGGCAGTCTGCCGCGCGACCTCGCATCCGTCGTCGGCTGGAGGTGAAGGGCGACTTGTCTTGCGCGGCACGGGGCGTCGAGGCGCGGCGCGGTGGCTCTACGCTGCCGAACACTCTGGCGCAGACGTGGATGCAGGGACGTGGACCCGGCCGCTGACGCCTTTCATGAACAAGACAAGCTGGCGGAGAAAGACATGACACTTCAAGGCAAAGTGGCCGTCGTACTGGGCGCCTCCGCGGCTGGCGGCACAGGCTGGGCGGTCGCCGAGGCCCTGGCTGCGGAGGGTGCCCGGGTGGTAGTAGCAGCGCGCCGGCGTGAACCGCTCGAAGCGCTTGCTCTGAAGATTGGCGGCACCGCGGCGACCTGCGATGCTGGCAAGCCCGAACAAGTTGCCGCGCTCGCCCGCATTGCGATCGAGACTTATGGGTCGATCGATATCGCCGTCAACCTCGCAGCGCGGCCACTCCTCGGCCGCATCGCCGAAACCCCGCTGGCGTCGGTGCAGCGGTCGCTTGATGTCAACTTTCTCGGGCATGTGAGCTTCGTGCGCGAAATGTCCGCAGCGATCAACGATGGCGGCTCGATCGTGCTGTTCTCCAGCGCGAGCGCCGTGCAGCCGGTGCTGCCGTTCTTTCCTTACGCCTGCGCGAAGGCGGCCACTGACTGCTTGGTGCGATACGCCGCGCTGGAGTACGGCGCACGCGGCATTCGAGTGAACTCGATCCAACCCGGCCCGATCCGCACTGATCTGTCGGCTTCCCTGTTCGCCACACCAGGCGCCGAAGCCGCCTTCGCACGCGAGATTCCGCTAGGGCGAGCTGGCGAACCGCACGAGTTCGCACAGGTCGTCGTCGCACTTGCTGGCCCGGGCCACATCACCGGCGTGAATCTGCCGGTCAGCGGCGGCATGCACCTGACTCGAGCGCCGCGCGAGACCGAGCTCGCCGGTCCGCACGGCTCTACGTCGCCCCGGGTCACGGAGCAGACCGCATGAAGTTCTGGAACTTGCTGGCTTTCACGGAGGACGAGCAACTGCTCGACGCCGCGCGCTATTGCGAAACGCTGGGCTTCGACGCGGTGGGCGTCTCCGACCATCTCTTCGTGCCCGAGACGATCGAGTCGATCTACCCGGGTTCGAAGTCGACCGGCGGCAAGCCCTTCTTCACGATCGAATCCAGATGGTCCTTCCCCGACCCCTGGGTCGCGCTCGCCATGATCGCCGCCGGCACGCGCCGCGTGAAGCTGATGCAGAGCATCTTCATCATGCCCACGCGCCACCCGATCGAGCTGGCCAAGGCGACCGGCACGCTCGCCACCCTGGCCCCGGGGCGGCTGCGCGTGTGCCCCGCGGTGGGTTGGATGAAGGAAGAGTTCGACACTTACGGCATCGACTTTCACACCCGCGGCCGGCGCACGGACGAGATGATCGCGGTGCTGCGCAAATTGTGGAGCGGCGAGATCGTCGAACACCAGGGCGAGTTCTTCCGGTTTCCGCGCCTGCGCCTGCTGCCGGCGCCGGGTCATGTGCCGATCATCCCGGCCGGCCCCAGCGAGGCGGTGATGCGCCGTGCCGCTCGGCTCGGCGACGGCTGGATGGACCAGGGCAACAAGGTGGCCGATATGCCGCCGCTGATCGCGCGACTGAACGAGCTCCGGCGCGAGGCTGGCCGCGAACATCTGCCCTTCGAAGTCGTGATGGTGCTGAAGGATCGTTGGGACGCGGACCTGTTCCGCCGCGCCGAGGAGATGGGCGTCACGGCGATCCAGCTGTTGCCGGCGTTCTTCAAGTTCGGCCGGCGCTCGACGCTCGACGAAAAGAAGGCGTACTGGGAAAGTTTTGCCGAGGAAGTGCTGCGGCACTTCCCGCTGCAGTACACGGACGAGTCCCCGGCCGCCGCCTGAACGACAGCTCGCCAACCATCGACCGAACCAAGGAGCCTTGCGATGTCTCAGCGCGAAGTGGTGTCGTTCTGCCGAATCTGCTCGGGCGGTTGCGGCATGCGCCTGACGATCGACGAGAACGAGCGCATCGTTGAAATCCGCGGCGACAAGGCCAGCCCGCTGACCCGCGGCTATGCATGCTTCAAGGGTCTTCAGGCTGCGGAGAGCCACCACGGCCCGCAGAGGCTGCTGCACCCGCTGAAACGCCAGCCGGACGGCTCGTACGCTCGCATCGGCATCGAACAGGCACTCGATGAAATCGCCGCGAAGCTGGGCGGGTCGATCGAGCGACACGGCCCCGATTCGATGGCGATCTTCCTCGGCAACGGCGGCATGTTCAACGTGCCGGCCTATCGCATCCATCAGGCCTTCCTTGCTGCCTTGGGCTCGGACCAGTACTTCTCGACGCTGACGATCGACCAGTCCGCCAAGTACGTATCGTTCGGCCGCCTCGGCGGCTGGTCCGCTGGCTACCCGGACTTCCAGCGAATGGAAGTGGCCCTGTTGTTCGGCGCCAATCCGCTGGTGGCCCATGCCTCGCTCGGCTTCATCCAGGTGGATCCGGTGCGGCGCCTGAAGCGGGCTCGTGAACAGGGGTTGAAGCTGATTGTCATCGACCCGCGACGCACCGAGACCGCACACCATGCCGATCTCTTCCTGCAACCCTACCCTGGGCAGGATGCGGCGATCGCCGGAGGCATCCTGCGCGAGATCCTGGCGCAGGGTTGGGAGGATCGGGCGTTCTGCGAGGCGCACGTCGGCGCCGAAGGGGTGGCCGCGCTGCGTTGCGCGGTCGAGCCGCTGACGGCCGACCAGGTCGAGCGGCGTGCAGGCCTCGAGCCGGGGCAGATCCATGCGGTGGCACGGCTGTTCGCGCACGACTGCAAGGTCGGCAGTGTCGCGGTGGCCACCGGCCCGTCGATGGCGCCCTTTTCCAACTTGGCCCAGCACCTGGCAGATTGCATCAACGTGATCTGCGGTCGCTTCCTGCGTGCAGGCGAGGCGGTGCATCGCATCGATGCGACGGTCGCTCGTGCGCCGGTGCACGCCGAGGTGGTACCACCGATGCGTGGCTGGGAGGCCGGCGGGCCGAGCCGAATCCGCGGCGCGCGCAGTCTCTACGGCGAGCGCCCGAGCGGCACCTTGAGCGACGAGATCCTCACCCCCGGCCCGGGACGGATTCGTGCGTTGCTGATCGATGGCGGCGACCCGATGAGTTCACTCCCCGACCGGAGCAGGACGGCGGCGGCGTTGCAATCGCTGGATCTGCTGGTGGCCATCGACCCCTGGCTCACGCCGACTGCACGCCAGGCCCACTACGTGCTGCCGCCGCTGATGCCCTACGAACGGGCCGACCTGCCGTTGAACCTGACCGGCTACGCCTGCTGGCCGGGCGGCTGGCTGCAATACACGCCACCGGTCATCCGGCCGCCCGAGGGTGCGGAGCTGGTCGACGACTGGTATGTCTTCTGGGCGTCGGCCCGCCGCCTCGGCAAGACCCTGGCCTGCAACGCCGTGCCGCTCGATATGCAGCAGAAGCCCAGCACCGACGACCTGATCACGCTGCTGATGAAAGATGCGCCGGTGTCGCTCGACGAATTGAAGCGCCACCCAAGCGGCCTCGACATGGACATCGGTGGCCAGAAGGTGCTGCCCGCGCGAGCTGAAGCGGCGAACCACCGCTTCGATCCGATGCCGGCCGACGTCGCGGCCGAACTGGCGCGCTACCTGGCCGACGACAGCACACCGGGCCGTCGCCGTCGCGACGGTCGCGACTACACCCACCTGATGGCGACGCGGCGCATGCGCGACCTGTTCAACAGCAACGGCCGCTACCTGCGCACGATCCGTGAGCGAACGCCCTACAACCCCGCGTACCTGCACCCTGACGATTTGGCCGCGCTCGGACTCGTCGTCGGCGACCGCGTCGAGCTCGTGTCCGCGGCAGGGCGTGCCATCGCCATCGTCGGCGAGGACAGCCATGTCAAACCGGGCGTGGTCTCGATGGCGCACGGCTGGGGCGGTCTGTCGGACGGCACGGACGACCCCCGCACGACGGGCACCGCAGTGAACGCGCTGATCGATACCGATCGGCATGTGGAGACGATCAACGCCATGCCGCACATGAGCGCGGTGCCGGTGAACATTGTCAGGATTGGCAATGCGTAGACCCCGCCGGACCGCCGGCACGCACCGACGGCAAGACCTTGTTCCGAGCAGGCGCATGGGCGGGTCAGAAGCGTCGGTTCGGCGGCCGCGGCAAGCCCAGGTGTTCACGCAACGTACGACCTTCGTAGCCACGGCGGAACAACCCGCGGCGCTGCAGCTCGGGGACCAGCCGATCGACCACATCGTCCAGGCCCTGGGGCAGATACGGGAACATCACATTGAATCCGTCGCAGCCCTCGCCCTCCAGCCAGGCCTGCACGTCGTCGGCCATCGAGGAGGGCGTACCGATGAACTCGAGCGACCCGTAGCTGCCGCCGACGAGCTGTGCCATCCGGCGCACGCTCATGCTCTCCCGATACGCGAGTTCGATCAGATGCCGCTGAGCGCTCTTGCTTCCGTCCGACTCCGGGACCGGCGGCAGCGGCCCATCCAGATCGAAAGCCGAGGCATCGGCGCCCAGCAGCACCGAGAGCGAAGCCAGTCCGCTGTCGGGATGCACGAGCCGGTCGAGCTGCCGCTTGCGCTCGTGCGCGTGATCGACGCTGTCCCCCAACACGATGAACGCGGCCGGCAACACCACGAGGTGCTCGGGGCGGCGCCCGCCGCACGCCGCGCGGGCCTTCAAGTCCGCATACAGCGCGCCCGCGCACGCCGGTTTCGCTCAGGCCGATCGCGACGAAGAGTCGGCCGTTCCAGACCATCGGCGCGGAGACGATGGTTTCCCCCTTCGTCGAATCGGCAGCCTTCACCTGCCAGCGCAGACGGCCGCTCGTGGCGTCCATGGCGAGCAGCTGCCCATCCGGTGTACCGCGATACACCGCGCCGTCGAGGTATGCCACGCCGCGGTTGACCAGCAGCACCTCCGGGCCCACGGCCGCGTGGACATGGCGCCAGCGCTCGTGACAATTGCGGGCATCGATGGCCACGGTCTCGGACCCGGCGGTCACGATCACCAAGCCCTCGGCCACCACCGGCCCGGCGTGGAATGCACCGCATCGGCGACCCTGGCTCGGCATACCTCAGCCAAGCGCTGCACGCTGCGTTTGTCGATCTGGTCCAGCGTCGAATAGCGCAGTCCACCGAGCGTCTTGTTGTAGAGCGGCCATTCGGCCTCGGCCGCCCCCGGGCGAGAGAGGCATTGGCGTGTCACCCATCGGGTGCAACGCCACGGCCGACAGGGACCAGGCCGAGAGCAAGCAGCTGCAAACGAGTCTCGTGGTGCGTTTCATGACGCTGACATGCGCTTGTCTCCTTGGGGGTAGCGACGAACCGAGTACCGGATCGCCATGCCTGCTGTGACTCTACGGGCCGATGCGATTGCCACTGCCGTTCTGTGCAGCGCCACGACGAGGCGATTGCGAGGGTGGACATGTTTGGACCGCGTTCGAGCGCTTACCCACCTGGCACGTGGTACCGTCAAGGCGAAAGATCGATCAGCACCTTCCCGTCCACCTCGCGCACCGGAAACGTTCGCAGCGGGGCATAGCCGAGGCTGCGATACAGGCATTCGCCGGTCGAGAGCCGGAACTTCGCGCCGTGCAGCGGGCAGGTGATCACACCGTCGCGCAGCTTGCCACCTTCGAACCGCGAACTGGCGTGCGGGCAGCGGTTGGCGACTGCATAGAGCTGCCCGCCCGAGCGACAGACGAAGACCGACTGTTCTCGGATCTGCACCGCCACGCCGTGGCCTTCCGCCAAGTCCGCGGACGCGAGCGGCGGGATATCGGACATGTTCATCGTGATAGGGATGGCGCGGACTGCGGGCATTCCGACCCGCGATGACAAAGAGTGATCGGCAGCGTCGGAAGCGGCCTGCCACGGCGCAGGTGGCAGCGCCGCTTCTTTACGGTCAGGCGGCCGCGGTCTTGCGGCGCTCGCGCGCAGGCACGACCGGAGCCGGCGTGGCCTCCACCGGCACCGCCATCTCTGCCTCTTCCAGTCCGAGCAGCCGGTCGTACAGCTCGTGGAAGCGGCGGATCTTGGCCTCGTGATCGGTTGCCAGCGTCATGTAGGCGGTGCCCGGCGCTGCGGCCTTGAACCCCTGCTGCACAGCGAGCATGTTCGCGAGATCCTGGTCGATGATGTGACCCATCGCGCCAAGGGCCGGGTTGTCGGCGGCCTTCTGATCGAAGTCCAGCTCGATCGCCTCAGGGACCGGCGGACGTTCCCCGCTGGCCGGGATCGGCAGCAGGATGCGAACCTCCATCTGGGACTCGTCCGGGCTGCTACCGATGGGCGTGAAGTTGTACCACCAGGGCAAGCCCTCACCCCACCACGGATGGAAGTTCGGGAACATGAAGTACTTCGCCATGTCGAGGAAGTAACTGAGCGGCTCCTTGGAATAGTCGCGACCGGTTTGCTCTTGCAACTGCGTGCGCTTGGCCTCGGCGGCATAGCGGCGAGCGTCCACCGCAGTCAACCCCCTGCCTTCCGGCGGCTGAGGCAGCAACTGGGCGTGGCAGTACAGGACGAGCCCTTCGCGCGATGTCACGCGATCGGCGATGTAGGGATCGGTCGTCATGCCGGGAGTGCACAGCCGGCTGACGTAGCCCTTGCCTCCGTCCCAGATGTCGACCTGCGTACAGGCAGAGCCGAACATCGGCATGCCGTCGGCATGCGTCTCGACGACGTGGTAACCCTCCATGAAGGCCTCTTGCGCAGCCTTCCAGTTGCAGCGCACCTTGATCAGGATGCGCATAGCCGTGTACCGCTGCTCGATCGGGTAGTTCTCGAAGTGATGCACGAGGATGCCCAGCGTCTCTTCGAGCGGCCCGGCGTTCGGATCGGGGTTGATGAAGACGTTGCCACCCCACACCGCCGTCTTCACCGCAACGAGGCTGTTGTGCTCGGCGTCGACATGCGGGAATTCCTGGGCCAACGGGATCCATTCGAGCTTGCCGTCGAGGCCGTACACCCAACCGTGGAAGCCGCATTGAATGTTCTTGCCGGTGGTCTTGGACTTGCCCGTGCACAGCTTGCGCGCGCGATGGCGGCAGCTGTTGTAGTAGGCCTTGATCTCGGTCTCGCTGCTGCGCACCACGAGATAGGATCTGTTGGCCACGTCGTAGCTGACACGGTCGCCGACGTTCGGAATGTCTTCGGCCCGACAGGCGACCTGCCACTGCTTCGTCCAGATGTGCTCTTCCTCGAGCGGTACGTACTTGGGGTCGATGTAGCGGTCGTAGGGAATCAGCCGAGGGTCGGGCTGGTAGTTGCCGCGGCCCTGCAGCGGGACCGCGCGCTCCTCCTCGTCTGCATCGAGGATTGAGCCGAGAGTCGGCAGATCAACCACCACGCTGCCGGGTTCTGGCTTGCCGTAGTCCTTCCAGTAGCCCATGTCGTTCGTTCCCATGCTTTCGCCTCCTGAGTCTTTCCGGTGAGTCAAGGCAAGCAGCAAAGGTGCCTGCACCACGTTCGTTTTTAAGTCCAGCCTCTCCGACAAGCGGTTCTGGCGCGGCAATCGGTCTTGTTTGCAGCAGAACCCTGCGGGTTTCCCTGATCAGCCCGAGGCGATGAACCGGCGCTACCGCCCCTTCCATACCGGCGTGCGCTTTTCGAGGAAGGCCCTGGCACCCTCCTGCGCGTCCTCGCTACGGAAGACATCGTCCGAGCAGGCATCCTCGATACGGTAGGCTTCCGCCAGACTGCCGGCCGCCAAGCCGAGCAAGGCGCTTTTCTTCGTCGCCTGGACCGCTAGCGGCGCGTTCTCCGCGATTTCCAGAGCCCAGCGGCGCGCGGTCTCCATCAAGGCGTCGGGCGCCACCACGTCATTGACCAGCCCGAGCCGCAGGGCGCGATCGGCCGACACCCGCCCCGCGACGAGCAGCAGCTCCATCGCGGCCGGCCATGCGAGCTGCCGCGGCAGCCGCGCGGTGGTGCCGCCGCCGGCGAACAGCCCGCGCCGCGGCTCGGTGATCGAAAACACCGCGGTGCTGCTGGCGATGCGGATATCGGTGCCGCCCAGGAGCTCCATGCCGCCGGCCATGCAATGGCCGTTGACCGCTGCGATCACGGGCTTGTAAAGATCGAAGCCCTTCAGCGTGAAGCCGCCTCGGCCATGATTGCTCATGCGATCACGGGTCGGCGAGCGGCCGCTGGTGGCCAATTCGCGTGCGATGTCTTCCATGTGCTTCAGATCGCCGCCGGAACAGAATGCGTCCTTCACGCCGGTGATGATCGCGACCCGCGCCTCGGGGTCGTCGCGAAAGCGTTCCCAGCCGGCGACGATGGCCTCCGCATGCTCGGGGTCGATGGCGTTACGCCGCTCGTAACGGTCAATCGTCAACGTAACGACGTGATCGTGCAGCTCGTAGTGGACCGTCATCGCCCTAAGCCTCGGCCACCGCCCGGAAGACCTCTCTCGCCAGCTGCAAGGTCTGGGGGTCGATATCCATCGTTGTCTCCTTGGGGTCAGGTGGCCGTCATGCCGCCGTCGATGAACAGCTCGCTCGCGGTGATGTAGCTCGCGTCGTCGCAGGTCAGGAAGGCGACCGCGGCCGCCGCTTCGCTGAGCCGGCCCATGCGCTTCATCGGGATCGCATCGGCCGTGCCGTCCACACCGCCATCAAGCATCATTCGCGTCTCGTGCGGGCCTGGGTGAATCGAGTTGATGCGAATACCGTAGCCCTTTTGAGCGCAATGCACCGCCGCCGTCTTCGTCAAGGCCGCGAGCGCCGACTTGCTCGGTGCGTAGCTGCAAGCCTGCGCGAAGATCAGCGGCGTGGCGTTGGACGCGACATTGACGATGGCGCCCCCACCCCGCGCACGCATCGCCGGGATCGCCGCCTGCATGCCGAGCAGCGGGCCGACCAGGTTCACGTCGAGTACCCGTTGCAGTGCGGCGACGGTGATGGTCGCAAACATCCATCGGGCTGAAGGACGCGCGATGGCCCTGCTGTCACAGCGCCGTGACGGTGGCTTCGCCTTCGGGCCTCGAGCACGTCGGTCAGCAGTACGACGGCGCCTTCCTCGCAGAGTCGGGCGGCAATGGCTGCACCGAGCCCGCGCGCCGCACCGGTCACGACGGCCACTTTGCCCGCCAGCTTGTCCATCGGTCTGTCTCCTCGTCCTAGCATGGCCGCATTCGACTGCGGGCGGGGGCTTCGGATTTGTCCATGCGCGAGCCCCGGCTTGTACCGTGACCGCTATGTCACCGCGCACTGCGGCAGTTCCACAGGCAGCACGCCGGAGTCGACGACCTCATGTTGCTGCAGGCGCGCGCGGGGGAGCTCGCATCGCCGGTGACGCGTGGGTGGCTGGATCTCTCCGCAGCCCGTGCGCACATCGGCAATGACCCGGCGCTGTCGTCCGCGATGCGCGGTGCCGCGCTGCTGCAGCCGGGCTGAAGTCGCGAAACGGCCGGCCCCGCTCATCCGCAGACACGTTGCGGCTCCGGCAGCGGCACATGACCGCGGCGCGACGCCCTAAGGTCAATGGAGGCGCAGGCAAAACAGCCCGCGACAGCCGCTGCTCATCCAATAGTCATGAAGGAACCCGCATGGGACGTTTACAAGACAAGGTCGCCGTCATCACCGGAGCCGCGCGCGGCCAGGGCGAGGCCACCGCACGCCTCTTCGCCGCCGAAGGCGCCAAGGTCGTGCTCACCGACCTGAACGAAAGCGAGGGCCGACAAGTCGCCCGCGATATCGGCGGCTCGGCGCTGTTCGTCAAGCACGACGTGGCCGACGAAGCCTCCTGGGCCGCCGTCGTACAGGCCGCCGAGGAGCGCTTCGGCGGGGTCAGCGTGCTGGTCAACAACGCGGCGATCAACTACTACGGCAAGCTGCTCGACACCAGCAAGGCCGACTTCGAACGCCTCCTGTCGATCAACCTGATCGGCACCTTCCTCGGCATGAAAGCGGTACTGCCCGGAATGCAGGCGGCCAAGCGCGGCTCGATCGTCAACATCTCGTCAGTCAACGGCCTGCGCGGCACGCTGGGCATGCCCGCCTACGACGCCGGCAAATGGGCCGTGCGCGGTATGAGCAAGGCCGTCGCACTGGAATGCGCCGCGCTCGGCATCCGCGTCAACACCGTACACCCGGGCGCGATCGACACGCCGATGCTGAACCCCGGCAACGCGATGGATCTGGGAAAGATGGCCAAGGCTTTCGGCATCGCTTTCGGCCGTGTCGGCCGGCCGGACGAGGTCGCGCACGCCAGCCTGTTTCTCGCGAGCGACGACGCCTCCTACATCAGCGGCGCGGAACTGGCCGTCGATGGCACCTGGTCAGCCGGGCTGCTGACCAACTACAGCGAACTTTGAGGCCACGCGATGACCTACTACGTGCAAACCGACGTCAAGTTGAAGCTGGGCGCGCTGCCGGCCTATGCCGAAATGATGGGCCAGCTTGTTCCCTACATGGCCAGGCATGGCTGGAAGCTCGTGCTGGGCCTGCAGCCGTATGTCGCCGACTTCACCGAAGTGCTGCACGTCTGGGAGGTGCAGCAGTTCGCCGATATCGAGCGCGCGCTGAACGCCTGCCGGGTCGATCCGGAAGCACATGCGATTCTGACGCCCATGCCTGCGTTGCTGCAGACCGAGGTGCTGAAGATCCTGACGAAGACCGACTACTCGGGGTGAGCACGGCGCCTGTTCACCCGCATTGGCCAGGTGGAGTTCCACGGGTTCGCCGATGCAGCGCGGAGGATTCCGGCCGACAAGCTGCCCGCCCTGCGCTCGGCCGTCATGACCGCGTGCGACGAACTCGATGGTGTAAAGGACGGCGTGATCGACGACCCGCAGCAATGTACGTTCGACCCGGTCACCCTGACCTGTGAAGGACTCGAGTCTTCGCAGTGCCTGGCCCGACCCGAGGTGGAGACCGTGCGCCAGCTTTATGCCAGCCGGCTGTCGCCTTCGGGCAAACCGCTCGTGCAGGGCTATGCCCGCGGCGCCGAATCCGGACTCGACAGGACTTATTTCCGCTCGGGGCCAGGGACGAACGGCGTCTTCGAGTTGACTCACGGTTTCTGGCGAGACATGGTGTTCGAAGACTCGGCATGGGACTCCCGCAGCTACGACATCGAGCGCGATGGCGCTCGGGCCGAGCGCAAGCTGGCGGCGGTGCTGGATGCCAGCGATCCAGACCTGCGCCGCTTCGCGGCACGCGGCGGCAAGCTGATCCTGTACCACGGCTGGAGCGATCCCCTGGTTCCCCCCACGGGTACGATCGACTACCTCGCCCGAGTCGGCGCCACGATCGGCTCGAAGTGTCTGAACGAGACGGTGCGCTTGTTCGTGGCGCCCGGCATGGACCATTGCGGCGGCGGCTCGGGGCCGAATAGTTTCGGCGAGGCGTCAGCCGGCAGTGGCGACCCCGACATCAACTTGGGCGCCGCCTTGCAGCGATGGGTGGAAAAAGGAGTCGCACCGGAGCGCATCGTCGCAGTCATGCCCCGTCAAGAGGGCGGCCGGTCCGGCGATGTCCCGCGTTCCCGACCACTGCGCGCTTGTCCGCTGGTGTCCCGCTATCGCGGCGAAGGCGAAGGCGAAGGCGATCCGGAGCGTGCCGCCAGTTTCGACTGCCGAACGGCTCGGTAGGTCTCCGGCTACGGAGACTGGCGCTGCCCGGATTCCGCGGCGGCCTCGATCGCTGCGGTCATGCGGTGTCGGCGCACCGCATCGTCGAAGTCCGGGCAGATGCGAGTCCCATTGCGCACGTCATCGGCAAAGCGCGCATACATCTGCGCGACATTCACCGCCGGCCCGGCAAGCTCCTGCGGCACCCAGCGATGAGCCGGCGCCGACGCAATCGGCACGATTTGCCGGTCTGCACCTCGCGCGCCGGCGAGCCGCGTGTCGAAGATCTGGGCGTGGCCTCCTTCGGCCGTGATCTGGAGATCGCCTTCGCTGCCATTGATCTCCCACAGCAGCCGGGTGCCACGCGATACCCCCCCGCGATAGTGAACCGAGGCCACCGCGCCGCTCTCGAGAAGACCCGCGACGACGATCTGGTCGTGCGCCGTCTTCCGGATCTGCTCGCCGGTATCGATGCGCGTCACCACAGGCTGGCGCAGTGCGGTGACGGCGGAAAGGGACGTGAATTCGCCGAGCACGTGGCACAGCGCGTCCACCGTGTGGCCGAGCGGGATGGTCAGCATCGTCGCGCCGTTCGCACGATCGACGACGTAGGCATTCGGCCGGTCGACGCGGTCGCCCCATTGCATGCCGGAGCCGACCAAGGTCGTCGAGAGTACCTGCCCCACGTAGCCTTCCGCGATGAGCGTGCGGGCCTGATCGATCGCCGGCGACATGCGCGCCTGCATGCCGACGACGGCGCGACCCTTCGCGCCCCGTGCCATCTCCGCCAACGCGATGGCTTCGGCCAGGCCATTGCCGAGCGGCCATTCGCAATAGACGTGTTTGCCCGCCGCCAGCGCTCGCTCGACGAGCACGTAGTGCTCGGGAACCTTGACGGTGATGACCACCAGATCGACACGAGGATCGTCGATCAGCCTGGCGCCACTGTCGTAGGCGGCGTCGATGCCGAGGTCTGCCGCCGCAGCATCGGCCGAAGCCTGCCGACGTGTGGCGACCGCGGTGACCGTGTAGCCGGGCAACGCGCGCAGCGCTGGTGCGTGGGCAATGGCGGCCCAACTGCGCCTCGGTTCGTAGCCAATCAGTCCGACACGGAGCGTCATGCTGGCAGGCTCCACGGTTCGCATCCAAAGACGTTTTTCATGATGTGCAGAGTCTCCAGGCAACATGTCGTTCGATGCAGTGGATCGAAGTTCAGCGGGCAAGCGGCCGCAATCGTTGTCCCGCGAGCGCGAAGTGCAGCGCGGCCCACGCCAGCAGCATGCTGACGACGATCAATGCAACAGTGAGGCCGTGGGCCGATGCGGATCGGCAAGCCTCTTCCAGCCCTGCTGTCGAGCGCCGGCAGGCCGCCGCGAAATCGCCGGAGCCGCCCCTCGCGAAGCGTGCCGCCGCGAAACGGTCGCTGAGCTGGCCTACCAACACGGGGCCAAGCCCGAGGCCGATCAGGTTGATGATCAGGAACAGCACCGATGAAGCGGTCGCGCGCATGCGCGAGTCGACCATCGCATGGACTTGCGAAAAGGTCGGGGCGATGTAGGTATAGATGCCGGCGGTGCCGGCCATCAGCAACAGGGTCGCGGGCCACAGTGCGCTGCTCAGCCATCCGGCGACGAAGCAGGGCGTCGCGAGAAACACCATCGCCGCCGGCATCCAGCCGTAGAAGCGCCGATCGCGTTGGCCGAAACGATCGGCAGCGAAGCCGCTTGCCAGGGTACCGACACCGGCCGCCGCGCCGTTGATCAAGCCGGCATGCAAGCCGACCTGCTCTACTGTCAATCCGTGGACACGGATCAGGAATGGCGGGAGAAAACCCGCGATGCTGTAGCCCACCAGAACGACCAGGGTGGCACCCACGGCAAAGTGCCGGAACGCAGGGTTGTGCAGCAGCACGCGCAACACCGCAGTGATGGCCGGCGGCGCGGTGCCTGCAACCGAACCAGTGACCGGCGACGCATCGAATCGGCCTCGCGGCACGCGCGGAATCAGCAGCAGGACCGGCCCGACCAATAAGAATCCGGCAACGCCGAGGATCAGAAAGGCAGTGCGCCAATCCCACGAATGTGCCAACCAGCCAGCCAATACGGCGCCGAAGAAGGCACCCACCGGCACACCGAAGGTGTAGACCGAGAGAGCGCGCGCGCGCCGCTCGGGCGGGAACAAGTCGGCGATCAATGAATGCGACGCCGGATTGCCGCCCGCCTCGCCGACGCTCACGCCGACGCGCGCCAGCAACAGATGGGCATAGCTCTGGGCGGAGCCACAGAACACCGTCATCAACGACCACATCGCCAGGCACGCGGCGATGATGACCGGGCGGCTATGGCGCTCGGCCAGCCGTGCGATCGGCAGGCTCGCGAGCGCATAGAGAATTGCGAAGGCCGGCCCACCCAGCAGGCCGAGTTGCCCGTCCGACAATCCGAACTCGCGTTTGATCGGCTCCTGCAGCACCCCGAGCGCCGTTCGATCGATGTAGCTCATCATGTAGGTGAGCAGCAACGCAAGCAGTGCCGCGTTGGCGCGTGCCGGGGTGACATCGGCGGCGAGTCCCGCGCTCACCGCGACGGACGGATGGGCTTGGGCCTTCACGTATCGCCGAGCGCTTGCAAAACCGCCCTGCCGAGCGACGTCGTGCTGATCAGATACCGACCGTCCGACGCCGCCAGCCCTTCATCCAGCAGCGAGTGGAATGCCCACCAGATTTCTTCGGGCAGGTCACCGCGATCGTAGGCCGGCAGCGCGCGCAGCACGCTGCATTCGTTGGGTGTCAGGTGGGCAGCGATGCGGGACGGGTCGGTGGTCATCTCGGCTTCGCATGCGGGCAAGTGCGGCGCATCAGGCTACGCTGGCCCGTTGCTTCGCTTCGAACCGGGCCAGCAGCTTTTCCGTGTCATCGACAGCCGAGGCAAAAGCCGGCCGAGCCTGGATGCGTCGGAAATACGAGGCGGTCTTTGGCAGGCCCTGCAGCCAGCCGTCCTGTGACGCGAAGAACAGCGGGAAGCTCAGCATGAAGTCTGCGCCCGACAGCGCCCCGACCACGAAGCCGTTGTCCCCCAGCGCAGCTTCGAGCATGCCCAGGCAGCGGATTGCCGCATCGCGTGCCTCATGGCCGACACGTGGCACCGGCTCGCTGATGCAGCCCGGCGGTGGCGCGCAGTGGTCCCAGTAGATGCGCTGATGGATCGCAAGCAGCGATTCCGACCAGTACATCCACTGGTCGATCAGCGAAGCCTCTCGCGAGCCAGCAGCGGCTTGGAACCGCCCGCCGCCGTGGCGGCGAAGCAGATGATTGATGATCGCGCCCGACTCGACCAGTGCGAAGCCGTCGTCTTCGATCACCGGCAGTGAGCCCATCGGATTCAGCCCGCGGAAAGCGGGCGTATCCCGGTCCCCGGCGAAGAAGTTCATCCGCACCAGCTCGTGCTCGAGCGCGAGTTCGCCGAGCAGCCAGCGGATGCGAAACGACCGGGTCATCGGTGCGTGATGGAGCTTGATCGACACGGCGCGCCTCAGTACGACTTCGGCAGCCCGAGTGCCTTCTCGGCGATATAGCTGAGAACGACCTGGTTGTTGACCGGCGCCACGGTGTTGTTCTGCGCTGCAATGTAGAAGGGCAGGATGTCCTGGCTGACATCCACGCCGGCACCGCCGAACGTGGTCATCGCGATCTCGGCCGCCATCTTGAAAGCCTCCGAGCTCAGGATCTTCACCATGTTGGCTTCGAGCCCGATGGACTCACCGCGGTCGTGCTTCTCGGCCGCTAGATACATCGTCGTGCGCGCCGACTCCACATACGTCTTGGCCCGGGCCAACGGGTGCTGGATCGACTGGTAGGAACCGATCGGCGCATTGAACGGCGCGCGGGTCTTGGCGTATTCGGCCGCGCGGTGCAGAACGTAGTCGGCCTGTCCAACGTTCATGGCCGCGACCAGCAGGCGCTCCGAGTTCAAGGAGTCGAACAGGATGTTCAGCCCCCGACCTTCCTCGCCCACGAGCGCATCCGCGGGCAGCCGGACATTGTCGAAATAGGTCTGGTAGTTCTTTTCCGGCAAGTACATGCCGATGTTCATCTGCGTGGCCGAAATGCCGGGCAGCCTGGTGTCGACGATGAACAGCGAGATGCCGTGCTTGCGGTCGGCCTTGTCCAACGGCGAGGTCCGCGCGACCAGCAGGCAGTGAGCCGATTCGACGAACGCGGTCTGGTAGGTCTTCTGCCCGTTCAGCAGGTAGCTGCCGTCGAGCTGGCGGATCGCAGTCGTCTTGATCTTGAAGGTGTTGGTGCCGGAGTCGGCCTCGGTGATGCCGAAGCTGAAGAACTCCTTGCCGGTGGCCGTGGGCGGCAGATAACGTTGCTTCTGCGCCTCGCTGGCGTGCCGCAGCAGCGGCTCGCGCGACATGAAGTTGGGGACCGCCACCGGCAACAGCAGCGCCTCGCGATGCAGCAGATCGATCGCCAGCACGATGTCGTGCAGCGAGCCGCCAGCACCGCCGTATTCCTCCGGCAGCCCCATCGCGAGCAGGCCGGTGTCGACCCACATGTCCCACAGCTTCTGAGGGAACTCGTTCTTGCGACCGCACTCGGCTACGTAGGCGCGGTCCACGCGCTTGATGATCGCCGCGCAGATCTCGCGAACGGCATCGCTGGTATCGGACATGAAAGTTCCTTCGGGTTGAGCGGGGGCGCTAGGCGGGGCGCAGTAACAGCAGCAGCGTGGTTTCCACATCGCAGACCAAGTCGGTCTGCGTGCGCAGTTGAATGGCGAGCTCGATGCGCTGGCGCTCTCCATCGCGGGTGCTGCGCACCACGCGACCGGCGCCAACGAGCTGATCGCCGGGGTAGACGGAAGCCTTCATCACCATCTTGCGACGCGCGATGAACGCGGCGGGGCCTGCCCAGTCGGTGACGAAACGATCGGCAAAGCCCTGCAATGCAATGGTGTTGAGATAGATGGACTTCTGCCCCTGCCCCTGCGCGTAGAACGGGTCGCAGTGGCCGGGGAAGAGGTCCCAGGTCGCGAGCGGCGTCATCACCACCTTCTCGTAGGTGATGGCCAGCGCGACGACGGGCAGCTCGAACCCTGCGTCGACATCGGCGGGATTGATGCCGGTCATCAGGCGCTCCTCGGCGTGAATCGAAACTGCACGTTGGTCACCGTCGCGACCTTGTCGCCGATTTCGTTCTGATACGTGGCAACCGTGGTCACGAAATGACCGACACCCAAGCGAGTCTCCTTCTGCTCGGACAAGTCGGTGGCGACGTCCCAGAAGTTCAGTGTTTCGCCGATATAGATTGGGCGGTGGTATTCGATATCGGTCGACACGTTGATGATGGAGTTGCCGGGCAGCGGCAGCTTCATCAGCATGAAGTCGAGTTCGACTTCCCGGCCGGGGAGCCAGGGCAGCGGCATCGTGAAGGTCTGCAGCATCGCGGGGGGCGCCACCGGCCGGCCCCACAGCCGGGCCGATGCGGCAGCGTCCCAGTAATTGGGATTGCCGTCCTCGATCAACGCACAGTACTGCGCAACGCGAACGTCGGTAACCGGATGGGTCCCGAAGTTCCTCGGCGAGCGCCGGCCGAGCAAGGCCTTGCCTTCTTCATAGCTGCCTTGCGTGGGCGCGGTGCGGTCCCGCTGCGTGGGGTTCTGGGTCATGTAGTCGTTTGTAGCGCCTGCCCGGCGCGGCACTTGTCCGGTGCGGAAGGCGGCCTCGTCCGGCGCGGGATCGGGTCAGCAACCGTGCAGCAATCGCTCGGGGTGATCGCTGAAGTCGCGGCGCGTGCCTTCCAGTCGGATGGCAATCGCCACGCGTTCGGAACCGAAGCCATGGCACAGGCCGGCATTGGCCTGCTGCTCGGCCGCGGTGAGCAGGCCACTCGGCAGGTCATAGCGGCGGGATTGAGCCACGAAGCAGCCCTTTTGCAGCACCAGGACGGCCTCCAACTCGTCGCCATGGAAGTTCTGCAGGGCCCAGCTCGTGAAACCGCGGAACAGATGACGCCCGGCGAAAGGAGCGGGATCGAGCACCGTGGAATTTTCGAGCTGCCATTGCAGCAGCAATTCGCCGTCGCGGTGCAGCGTCGTGGGGCGCCTCTGCGGGCTGTCATCGGGCATGTACATCAGATAGTCCCGAACAGTCTCGCCACGCTGCGCATGAAGCACGCCTAGCCACGCCAGATCGAACATGTGCGTGCAATTGCGACGCGCCCGCCCTTCGACGAAGAAGGTGGCGAAATCGCTGCCGATCGGCATGCCGACGATCTGCTGCAGAGGCTCGACTGCGCCGCTGCAGGTCGTCATCGGTACACGGCGAAAGTCGGCTCGAACTGCGGTGACTTTGCGCCCGTCGTGTTCGATCGTGCAGGCCATTGCGTGGGCCAGGTCCTCCATTTCGACCAGCACCTGGCCTGGCCGGCCGGAGAGGCGCACTCGCCGACGAGCGGTGCGCTGCCCATAGTCCGCCGCCGGCGGAAAAATTCGCGACAGGCTCATCGCGCGCCCCGAAGAAATCCGCCGTGGCGCAGCGGGATGGGACCAACGTCGGGGCGCATCACACCTCGGCTCCCGCGATATGGCCTTCGCGAATGGCCGACTCGAGGAACCGGGGCGAATTCACGTCGCCGACCAGCACCGCGGACTGCCGTCCGGCCAACTCGTTGTAGACGTCGCGATTCGGACGGTTGTGGCTCACGAAGACAACGGTATCCGCCGGCAGCATCTCGGTGTCCGCGGCGTCATCGGTGAGATGGGTCGGCCCGACGATCACGTTGCGGCCTTCGACCGCGATCGCGCGCGTGCGAATGCGGTAGCGGAAGGGCTTGCCCTGCATACGCGTCAGGAAGGGCTCGTTCATCAACGCCATCTGGACGGCCGGCGCGAAGTCTCTCAGTCGCGTGACGTAAGTGACGGCCAATCCCTTGACGATCAGATGCTCGGCTGCCGCCAGCCCTTCGTAGTGGCCGACATCGTCGATGACCACGGCCGTGCGACCCAGGTCGGACGGGGGCGCCAGGAAGAGATCGGTGGACGAGATCACATGGCGTTGCCCGATGCCGACAATCGGCTGGCCGGGGTGCGAACCCTGGACGCCGTCCATGCGCGGCGTGGAGCCGGTGGCCATCACCACCGCCTCGGCGCCGAAGGCGAGCACGTCGTCCGCGTCCATGTAGGTGCTGAGCCGCACGTCGACGCCGAGGCGATAGATCTCCGATTCGAGCCAGGTGAGGATGTCGCCGATGCCGTGGCGGGTCGGCGCCATCGCCGCCACGCGCAGGGTCCCGCCGAGGCGGGCATCGGCCTCGGCGAGTGTGACCTGATGTCCGCGGATTGCGGCCACCCGTGCCGCCTCCATGCCGGCCGGCCCGCCGCCGAGAACCAGCACTCTGCGCGCTGCCGCGACGCGCGTCAGCCGATGGTCGCCACGCTCGAGTTCATGGCCGGTGCCGGCATTGACAGCGCATTCCATACTGAGCCACATGGCCCAGGCCTTGGCCACGCAGGCCTGGTTGCAGCCGATGCAGGGCCGCACCCGATCTGCCTTGCCGGCAAAGCTCTTCACGACCAGATCCGGGTCCGCGATCATTGCGCGGACGAGGCCGACCATGTCCGCTTCGCCGGCGCGAATCACCTGGTCCACTTCCTCCAGCGTGCGGAAGCGTCCGACCACCATTGTCGGCGACTTGACCGCCTTGGCGATCGGAATGCTGGTGGGCAACTCGTAGCCCATCGGCTCGTGCATGCCTCCCACCATCTTGGTGTAGCTGTTGTAGTTGCCGACCGAGATGTTCACGTAGTCAATCAGGCCACGCTCCTCCAACATCTGCGCAACGCGCAGGTTCTCGTCCACACCGACGCCGCCGACCGTCAAATCAGGCGCGACGCGCACCCCCACCACGAAGCGCGGCGACACCGCGCTGCGGATCGCAGCCAGGAGTTCCATGATGAAACGAGCGCGGTTCTCGAAGGTTCCGCCGTAGTCGTCCTCGCGCTTGTTGATGTTGGCGGAAAGGAACTGTGCCGGCAGGTAGCCGTGGGCACAGTGCACGTCCACGCCGTCCAGGCCACATCGTTCCATGCGAAGTGCGGATTCGACATACGCGCCGATCACGGTATCGATCATCGTCTTGGTCATCGGCTGCGGCACCATCCCGACCTCGGCGCTGATCACGTCCGAAGGCGCCCAGGGCGGCGACCCATCGGCCGGGATGATGTGGTGGCCGGCATGCCAGAGTTGCTGGAACAGCTTCATGCCGTGCGGTGCGACGGTGTCGACGAGCTTGCGCATTCCGCCTTCGATCGCCGGGTCGAAGATGTTCAGACAGAAGGCCGTCGTGGGGTGAACCGAACCGACTTCCAGGATCGACAGCGCGGCACCGCCGCGGGCGCGCGCCTCGTGGTAGGCGATCAGCGCGTCGTTCATCGTGCCCTTGCCAATGATCGTACCGTGAGCGGGCCGGACGATGCGGTTCTTCAGCTCGATCTGGCCAATGCGGATCGGCTTGTCGACGTGGGTATAGGCCAAGTGGATGTCTCCTGCATGCTGGTGCCCGCGTGACGGGGGGGACTGGGACCGGGGTCGCCGGAAGGCCGGCGTCGCCAGGCATCGCGGCGTGGCTGAGCGGCATGCCTACGATAGCCAAGGACACGCCGGCGCGACAGCGGCGCTTTGTCTGCACCGGCAGTGGCTTATGCGCCGCAGCGCATCGACGGGGGCGTGTCGGTTGAAGCAGCCGAAGATATGCCCGTGTCCGCCGCGGCCTGGTCGGTGGTGCAGGTTGCAGGAGAGCGTGTCGTGGGTGTGTTGAATGGAAAGGTGGCGTTGGTCACTGGTGCGGCCAAGGGCATGGGCAAGGCGATCGCATTGGCGTTCGCTCGCGAGGGTGCTCGCGTCGCCCTGGCCGCGCGCTCCGTCGAAGCAGCGCGTATCACCGCCGATCTCATCGGCGATGCCGCCTTGCCACTGACCCTCGACGTCGCCGATCGGGCCGCGTGGGACCGCGCGATAGAGACTCTGGAGGCGCGCTGGGGTCGTCTTGATGTCCTGGTGAACTGCGCCGGGATCACCGAACCGGCGACGGCTGAAGCGGTGACCGACGACGCCTGGCTGCGCCACATGGAGACCAACGTGGACGGCGCGTTCCACGGCTATCGCGCGTCCTTGCCGCTGATTCGTCGTGGCGGCGAACCCGCCAGCATCATCAACATCTCTTCGCTGTTCGCGCAGCGGCCAGTCGCCGGCTTTGCCGCCTACTGCACTTCGAAAGCCGCGTTGACCATGTTGAGCAAGGTGCTGGCGCTGGAGTGCGCCGCGGCCCGACCCGTCATCCGCGTGAACACCGTGCATCCCGGCGGCATCGAGACGGACATGCTGGAGCAGACGCTGGCAGACACCGGCCTGCCGCGCGACGAGGCCTACGCCCACTTCGTGAAGATTCATCCGATGGGCCGCATGGGAAAGCCGGACGAAGTCGCCGCGGCCTGCCTTTGGCTGGCCTCGGATGCATCGAGCTTCACCACCGGCAGCGAGGTCAACGTCGACGGTGGCGCACTCATTCGCTGAGTCGAGAGCAATGTCGAAGACCCACTCGCAATCGCCCGGACTTGCCAGAGACGCCACGACATGGCGCTGTTGAGACATTGCCTGGCCGAGCTGCGTTCACGCAGCTACGAGGGACGCGAGACAGCCGCCCATTTGCCTCCCGTGCTGGCTCCTCATCTTGCGGGGTACCGACACAGGTACGACGCCCGGCCCCAGGTTCCGCAGATCAAGAAACAGCCGCTCACGCGGCAGGAGTGAAACGACATGAAGGTACTGGTTCCCGTCAAGCGGGTCGTCGACTACAACGTGAAAGTCCGGGTGAAGTCGGACGGCAGCGGAGTGGACGTCAGCAACGTCAAGATGAGCATGAATCCCTTCGACGAGATCGCTGTCGAAGAGGCCGTTCGTTTGAAGGAAAAGGGAATTGTCAGCGAGGTGATCGCGGTCTCTTGCGGCGTCGCCGCCTGTCAGGAGACCTTGCGCACGGCGATGGCCATCGGCGCCGATCGCGGCATCCTGATCGAGACGAGCGAGGAGCTGCAGCCGTTGGCCGTCGCAAAGCTGCTGAAGGTGCTGGTGAACAAGGAACAGCCGCAGCTGATCATCCTCGGCAAGCAGGCAATCGATGACGACTGCAACCAGACGGGCCAGATGCTCGCGGCCCTGGCCGGTCTGCCGCAGGCGACCTTCGCGTCCAAGCTCGACGTGGCCGGCGACAAGGCCACGGTCACACGCGAGGTCGACGGAGGCCTCGAGACGATCACGATCGATCTGCCTGCCGTGGTGACGACGGATCTGCGGCTGAACGAGCCGCGCTACGTCACGCTGCCGAACATCATGAAGGCGAAGAAGAAGCCGCTCGAAGTCCTCAAGCCCGCCGACCTGGACGTCGATGTCACGTCGCGCATCAAGACCTTGAAGGTCAGCGAGCCGCCGAAACGGCGCGCAGGCGTGAAGGTGGCCGATGTCGCCGCTCTGTTAACCCAACTGAAGAACGAAGCAAAGGTGATCTGACATGACAGCACTGGTCATTGCCGAACACGACAACCAACATCTCAAGATCGCGACTAACCACGCCGTGACAGCCGCTAGTCGCCTGGGCGGGGGGGTGCACGTTCTCGTCGCCGGCGCCGATGCGAAAGCCGTTGCCGACCAGGCTGCGCAGATCGCCGGCGTTTCGAGGGTCTTGCTGGCGGAGGGGCCCTCGCTCGCCGAAGGACTGGCCGAGAACGTCGCGGCGCAGGTGCTGGCCATCGCTTCGAGCTACACGCACATCCTGTTTCCGGCAACGGCGATGGGCAAGAACGTCGCGCCGCGCGTCGCAGCCACGCTCGATGTGGCCCAGGTCACCGACATCACGAAGGTGATCGGCCCCGACACCTACGAGCGCCCGATCTACGCGGGCAATGCCATTGCGACCGTGCAGAGCACGGACAAGACCCAGGTCATCACGGTGCGGACGACCGGCTTCGACGCCGCGAGCGCAAGCGGCGGGAGCGCGCTCGTCGAGGCGATCCCGGCTGTCGCCGACGGCGGCAAGAGCTGCTTCATTGGGCGCTCGGTGACGAAGAGCGATCGACCGGAGCTTACCGCCGCGAAGATCATCGTCAGCGGCGGCCGCGCGATGGGCTCGTCCGACAAATTCACCGAGGTGTTGACGCCGCTGGCCGACAAGCTGGGCGCCGCTCTCGGTGCCAGCCGCGCCGCGGTCGACGCCGGCTACGCGCCGAACGACTGGCAGGTCGGGCAGACCGGCAAGATCGTCGCACCACAGCTCTACATCGCCTGCGGCATCAGCGGTGCGATCCAGCACCTGGCTGGCATGAAGGATTCGAAGGTGATCGTCGCAATCAACAAGGACGGCGAAGCGCCGATCTTCAGCGTGGCGGACTATGGCCTAGAGGCCGATCTGTTCGTCGTCGTCCCCGAACTGGTCGCCTCGCTCTAGGTCACAATCCTCAGCATCTCCGGCAGGCGTCGTCGAATGATTTCGGACGCGTCGCTGGCGAGGCGCTCCAGCAGCTCGGCACAACTCGGGATGTCCTTGATGAGCCCGACCACCTGGCCGCAAGACCAGGTGCCGAGTTGCACGTCGCCTTCCTCCCAGACGCGGCGACCGCGCTGACCGGCGACCAGGGGCGCCAGGTCGGCGAAGTCTGTCGGCCCGGGCTGCGACTCGATCGACAACACCTCCACGGCGACCTGGTTGCGGAACACGCGCGAGCTGTTGCGTAGCGTGCGAAACAGCAGCGTGGTGTCGCATTCTGAAGCCTGCACCATCTGCGCCTTGACTCGCTCATGGATCGGCGACTCCAGCGTGGCGAGAAAGCGAGTGCCCATGTTGATGCCGTCTGCCCCGAGGGCCAAAGCGGCCGCGAGGCCCCGCCCATCGCCGATGCCGCCCGACGCAAGGATCGGAATCGAAATCTCCTCGGCAGCCCGGGGCAACAGTACGAGCCCCGTCACGTCGTCCTCGCCCGGGTGGCCGGCGCATTCGAAACCGTCGACGCTGACGATGTCGCACCCGAGCTGCTCGGCCTTCATGCAATGCCGCACCGCGGTCGCCTTGTGGATGCAGACGATGCCAGCCTCCTTGAAGCGCTCGATGTATGGCTGCGGATTGTTGCCAGCGGTCTCGACGACCTTGATGCCGGATTCGATGATGACCCGCACATAGTCGGCGTACGGGATCGGCCGGATCGTCGGCAGGATGGTCAGGTTAACGCCGAAAGGCCGCTCGGTCAGCGCGCGGGTGCGCTCGATTTCGGTCGCCAGATCGCCTGGTGTCGCCTGGGTAAGCGCCGAAACCATGCCCAGCCCGCCGGCGTTGGAAACCGCTGCGGCCAATTCGGCGCGAGCGACCCATTGCATGCCACCTTGCACCACCGGGTAGCGGATGCCGAGCAGCCGGGTGACACGGGTGTCGAATTGCAGCGCCTTCATGCAACGGCCAACGCCAGTTCGGGAATGCCGAGCAGATGGCCCAGGCGGCGCTGCTTCGCGATCAGGTAGGCCCGGTTCTCCTCCGTCGGCGCCGTGGTCAGCGGAATGCGCTCACTGATGCAGAGGCCGTAGCGACCGATGCCTTCGTATTTGGCGGGGTTGTTGGTCATCAGGCGCATGCTGGTGACGCCGAGGTCCTTCAGGATGCCGGCACCGACAGCGTAGTCACGGCAGTCGACCGCCAGTCCGAGTTCGAGATTGGCCTCGACCGTGTCCAGCCCGCCGTCCTGCAGCGCGTACGCCCTCAACTTGTGGGTCAAGCCGATACCCCGCCCTTCATGCCCGCGCAGGTAAAGCACGATGCCGAAGCCCGCCTGGCCAACCTTGGCGACGGAGGTCTCGAGCTGCTGACGGCAGTCGCAGCGCAGCGAGCCGAAGACATCGCCGGTCAGGCATTCGGAGTGCACGCGCACCGGGACATCGTGGACGCCTCGAACGTCACCGAGCACCATCGCGACGTGTTCATGGGGGCTGTTGGCGGCATGGTAGACGTGCGCCGTGAAGACACCATGGCGCGTTGGCAGGCGAGCGCGGGAAGCGCAGTGGACCGCCAGGCGTTCCCGGCGATAGGCGATCAAGTCCGCGATGGAGACGATCGGCAGCCGGTGCAGGCGCGCGAAGGCCTCCAGCTGGGGACGACGGGCCATGCTGCCGTCGTCGTTCACCACCTCGCAGATCACGCCCCCCGGGCGCAGACCGGCGAGTTCGGCCAGATCCACCGCAGCTTCGGTGTGGCCAGCCCGGCGCAGCACACCGCCCGCATGCGCACGCAGCGGGAACACGTGGCCGGGGCGGGTGAAGTCGCCAGCATCGACCTCCGGGTCGACCAGTGCGCGGATGGTCGCGGCACGATCGGCGGCAGAGATGCCCGTGCTCGTTCCATGGCGATAGTCGACGGTGATGGTGTAGGCCGTTCGCATCGGATCGGCGTTGTTCGCTACCATCAGCGGGAGCTCGAGAGCATCGAGCCGCTCGCCGGGCAGCGCCACGCACAGCACGCCGCTGGTGTGGCGCACCATGAAGGCGACTGCCTCGGCCGTCGCGTGTTCGGCCATGAGGATCAGATCGCCTTCGTTCTCGCGGCCTTCGTCATCGACGACGACGACCATGGTGCCGCGCTGCAGCGCTGCGATCGCGCTCTCGATCGTATCGAGCAACATGGTGTGCTCCTCTCGCTTTCGGGGTTTGATGGGGAAGCCGGGCCGTTGGCGATGCCTCTGCCTCGGCCTGTGGCGATGCTAGGGGTCACCCCCTCCATCGCGACACGCGCACCGCCGGACGACAAGGGTGGGTACTCGGCCGGACAAGCTTTTGCCAGTCGACGCGGCATCGTTGCGCCAGGCGCGCGCGACAACGTGCGGTCGGGCCGCCGTGCCTGGAACGGCAGCTCGGCTTGTCTCTTGCGGAAAAGCGCTTGCCTGCTGAACTGCGGGACATCAATGTCCACCTCGAGTACACCGCACATCGAGGAAATCATGAGCATCCTGACCACTTCGGCCTTTGGCGCCACAGCAGCCCTGGCACTGACCTTCGTCGGCAGCAACCTGTTGACGCGCGATGCGCCGCCAACCCAGGCGGCGTTGCAGCCAATGGCCTACGGCTGCGCGGCGGCCATGCACGCCGCGCAGCCGAACGATCCGGCGGCCGTCTCGCGACACGAAGGGGTCTACCTGTGCGGCGTACCGGCCAATGCCAGTTGGGAATTCGCGATGCGGGCAGCCGGACGGTGACGGCCCGCAAGCTGGCCACGCGCACGCTTCCGAGCGCTCGATCCCTGCGTTGCGCCAGGGTACTCGCGGAGCTGCGCAATGTCGCGTTCGCCGCGCGGCGGACACACCTGTCCCAGGCCGACTTTTGCGCCGAGATCCGAAGCCTGGAAGGAACTTTCGGATCGGCGTTGTTCAATGGCCGTCGCGCCGACGCGCATGTGATGCTGGAAGCACTCGATCGGGCGCTAAGCCGCAACGGCATCTCGCGCGAACCGGATTGAAGCAGCGCAGCAGCCGGTGCCCGGCGGGCTTTCCTTCTCGTATCGTCGCGCGCCTCAGAAGACGTTCTTCCATTCGCGCAAGGCCGCGAACACTTTGGCATCGCCTGGCAATGCCTGACCGCTGAAGCGCTCGGCGGCCGCCTTCACCTCGGGCTCGCGGACACGCAGGAACGGATTGGTCTCGAGCTCGACCGCCAGCGTCGTCGGCACCGTCGGCAAGCCCGTGGCGCGCAAAAGACGGACCTCCTCGCAGCGTGCCTGCAGTGCGAGGTTTCCTGCCTCGACGGCGAGTGCGAAACGCAGATTGCCGGCCGTGTACTCGTGCGCGCAATAGACCTGCGTTTCCTTCGGCAGCGCCGCAAGCCGCGACAGCGACTCCCACATTTGCTGCGGCGTACCTTCGAAGATGCGCCCGCAACCGCCCGCAAACAAGGTATCGCCGCAGAAGACCGATTGCTGGCCGTGAAACGCGATGTGGCCGAGCGTGTGCCCGCCCACGTCGATCACGTCGAATGCGGACTCGAGTTCGGGCAGCACGACCCGGTCGCCGTGAACCAGCGGCCGGTCCACCACCGGGATCGACTCGCGGGCGGGGCCGTACACCGGGACACGCTGCCAGGCAAGCAGCTCGGGCACGCCGCCCACGTGATCCGCGTGATGATGGGTCGCGAGGATCGCGGCGAGCGTGCAACCCATCCGTTCGATGGCCGCCTTGACGGGTGCCGCATCGCCGGGATCGACAACCACGATGTGCCGCCCTTTGCGAAGCAGCCAGATGTAGTTGTCGCTGAATGCGGGCAACCCGAAGATTTCGTCCATGGCGCTTCGGGTGCAAGCACCGCGGCAGTCTCGATGAGCCGAGTCTTCCAGCATCGGCGACATGCATTTGTCCCCTGCCGCAACACCCGTGTTCCACGCCTCGGTGCGCGCTGGCGGCCCGGCTGAAGACTCACTTCATGCCGAGACAAGTAGCCGGCGTACCCACTGCTACGGTGCGAGGTGTGCGACCCGCCATGGCCGGTCCCTCCGTCGGCGCCAGGCATGTCGCCGTCAGCATCTTTCACAACGAACGGGCCGCGGCCATGACCAAAAGCGTGACGACTCTCGATGACAAGTACCTGCTCGAGTCGGGCAGGGCCTTCATCTCATCGAATCAGGCGCTGGTGCGCCTGGCGTTGGACCAGGCGCGACGTGACCGGGCTGCCGGCCTCGTGACGACTGGCTACATCTCCGGCTACCGCGGCTCGCCCCTTGGGGTCTACGACGCGGCACTGTGGGGCGCGCAGAAGCTGCTCGATCAACACGACGTACGCTTTCAGCCGGGCCTGAATGAAGAGCTGGCGGCGACTGCGATCCGCGGCACCCAGGAGCTGGCATGGTTCGGTCAATCGAAGTACCAGGGCGTCTTCGGCCTCTGGTACGGCAAGGGTCTCGGTGTCGACCGCGCCTGCGAATCCCTGAAGCTGGGCAATCTCGAGGGCTCGTCGGCGCTCGGCGGCTTTCTCGCGGTGGCGGGAGACGATCACGGCGGTAAATCGTCCGCGAGCGCACACCAGTCGGAGCACACCTTGATGGCCGGCTTCCTGCCGGTGCTCTACCCCTCGACGATCAGCGAGATCCTCGAATTCGGCATCTTCGGTTGGGCCTTGTCGCGCTACAGCGGCCTCTACGTCGGCCTCAAGTGCATCACGGATACGCTGGACATGTCGGCGTCGATCGAACTGCCCGATGCCCATCGGCCTTTCGTGACCCCCGAGCATGCGCTTCCGCCGGAAGGTCTGAATCTGCGCCCGAAGCTGCCGCCGCTGGTCCAGGAGGACTGGGTCGTCAACAAGCGCCTGCCCGCCGCCGCCGCCTTCGTGCGCGCCAACGAGATCGACCGCGTCGTGATCGACGGACCCGACCGTGCGCTGTCGCTGGTCGCCGCCGGCAAGGCCTATCTCGACTTGCGACAGGCACTGGCCGATCTCGGACTCGACGAGGCCCGTTGCCGCCAGCTCGGCATCCGGCTCTACAAGCCCGGGCTGATCTGGCCGCTGGAGCGCGAAAGGGCGCTGGCCTTCGCCGAAGGCAGCCGCGCCGTGCTGGTCGTCGAGGAGAAGCGCCCGGTCATCGAAGACCAACTGGCCCGCCACCTCTATGCCTTGCGTGCCGACAGGCGCCCCGGCATCGCAGGCAAGCAGGACCTGCATGCTGCTCCGCTGTTGCCGTTGAACGGCGAGTTGACGCCAGGAGCGATCCGTCATGCCGTCAAAGTCACGCTGGCCCAGCTCGGTCTCGCCGACGAGCAGCTGCTGGCCCGCTACGACCGCTTCGAAGCGTACGAGCGCCGCGCGCTCACGGTCGGGGGCAGCAAGTACCGCCCCGCCTTCTATTGCTCCGGCTGCCCGCACAACACCAGCACGAAGATACCCGACGGCAGCGTCGCGATCAGTGCGGTCGGCTGCCACGGGCTCGCCGCCTACGTCATGCCCGAGCGCCGCACGATGCAGCCGATGCCGATGGGCGGCGATGGCATGCCCTGGGTCTCGGTAGGCCCGTTGGTGGACATGCCGCACATCTTCCAGAACGTCGGCGACGGCACGTACTCGCATTCGGGGATCCTCTCGATCCGTGCCGCGGTGGCCGCCAAGGCCAACATGACGTTCAAGATCCTGTACAACGACGCCGTCGCGATGACTGGCGGCCAACCGGTGGAAGCGGCCATCGGGCCGATCGACGTGATCAACCAGCTCGTCGCGGAGAACGTCAGGCCGGTGCTGCTGGTTTCCGACGAGCCCGAGAAGTTCGAGAGCGCCAAGCTGCCCGAAGGCGTGCGCGTCCACCATCGCGACGAGATGGACAAGCTGCAGCGCGAACTGCGCGATTTGAAGGGCGTCTCAGGCATCGTCTACGAGCAGACCTGCGCCACTGAAAAGCGCCGCCGCCGCAAGCGCGGCAACTATCCTGACCCAGACAAGCGTGTCTTCATCAACCCCGAGGTCTGCGAAGGCTGCGGCGATTGTTCAGCCCAGTCCAACTGCGTCAGCATCACGCCGCTGGAGACCGAGTTCGGTCGCAAGCGCGCAATCGACCAGTCGACCTGCAACAAGGACTACAGCTGCGTGAAGGGCTTCTGCCCGTCGTTTGTCACCGTCACCGGCGCGAAGATCGCGAAGCGGGAGGGCATCGGCAAGACAAAGCTCGACGCGCTGATGGCCAGCCTGCCGGCTCCCGCGCAGATCGCCGTCGACCGGCGCGAGTACAACCTGATGGTGGGAGGCATCGGCGGCACCGGCGTGCTCACGGTGGGCGCGCTGCTCGGCATGGCCGCACACCTGGAAGGCAAGGCCTGCTCCATCCTCGACATGACCGGCATGGCTCAGAAGGGCGGAGCGGTGACGAGCCATCTGCGCATCGGCGCCTCGCCCGAGCAGATCCACAACTCTCGCCTCGGGCCAGGCATGACCGACCTGCTGCTGGCTTGCGACATGATCGTTGCTTCCGGCCGTGACGTATTGAAGACGCTGCGGCCCGGCGAGAGCAAGGCCGTGCTGAATTCGGACGTCACGCCGACCGGCGAATTCCAGACGAACCGGGATATCGATCTCGGCGGCGAACAGCTCGAGCAGTTGATCCGCGAAGGACTGGCGGGTGGCGAGATGTTCATGTTCAATGCCACGCGCCTGGCCACCGACCTGATCGGCGACAGCATTGCCACCAATGTGCTGCTGCTCGGCTACGCTGCCCAAAAAGGGCTGCTGCCCGTGTCGATCGCGTCGTTGGAGTCAGCGATCCGGCTCAACGGCACTTTCGTCGACGGCAACCTGCGCACCCTGGCGCTCGGCCGCCTGGCCGCGCACTCGCCCGAGGCCTTGGCCCCTGCGGCGAATGAGCGGCCCGTCTCGGCCAAGCTCGACACGACCAGCGCGGTGCTGGCGAGTCGCAAGCGCCTGCTGACCGACTACCAGGACGCGGCCTATGCCCAGCGCTACGAAGACTTCGTCAGCGCGATCGAACGCAGGGTCGACGCGCGCAAGCTTGCGCGTGGCACGACCTTCGTGCGCGAGGTGGCGCTCACGCTGGGCCGCCTGATGGCGTACAAGGACGAATACGAGGTCGCCCGGCTGCACAGCGACCCGCAGTTCCTGCAGCGCCTTCGCACCCAGTTCGCCGGCGACTTCAAGCTGAGCTTTCATCTCGCGCCGCCGATGCTGCCGGGTCGCGATGCGGCCACCGGCAAACCGAAGAAGCGCGAGTTCGGGTCGTGGATGCTGCCCGTCTTTCGCGGCTTGAAGTCGCTGAAAGGCTTGCGCGGCACGGCCTTCGATCCCTTCGGCTACACCGCCGAGCGGCGACTGGAGCGGCGGCTGATCGACGAGTACCGCCAGATGATCGACGGCCTCGTGGATCGTCTCAGCGACGACAACATGGCCACAGCGATCGATCTGGCCCGCGCAGCCTACGACATCCGCGGCTACGGCCACGTGAAGCACGAATCGATCGAAGCCTTCCAAGTGCGGCGCGACAAGCTGCTGGCGAGCTTCGACGCGCCGCCGCCGGCAGCCGCCCGCAAGACCATCTACCTGTCGGCACAGCGCTGAGCGCTCGACGAGATCCATCACTCCAGCGCACCAAGACCATGACAGCACCCACCTTCTCCACGCTCACGCTCGAAACCGGCGGTGCCCTCGCCCACATCCGCTTCAACCGACCGGCACTCGTCAATCGTTTCGACGAGATCGCGCATGTCGAATTCGTCGGCGCACTGTCAGCGGTGGCAGACGACGCCGAAGCCAGGGTGCTCATCCTCTCGGCCGAGGGCAAGGTTTTCTCGGCCGGCGGCGACTTCGACGAGATCATCGCCGCCGCGGCGGCGCCCGAGATCCGCAAGCGCATGACGCGACTGGCCAAGGCCGTCTTTCACTCGCTCGCTGATCTGCAGGTACCGGTGATCGCCGCGGTGCAAGGCTCGGCGGCCGGTTTGGGCGCCACCATCGTGACGCTGTGCGACATCGTCGTGGCGAGCCGCAATGCGAAGCTCTCCGACCCGCACGTCGCCGTCGGCATCGTGGCGGGTGACGGCGGCATCATCGGCTGGTCGCAGTCGATCGGCATCAACCGGGCGAAGCGCTATCTGCTGACCGGTGACCCGCTGAGCGCGGAGCAGGCGCACGCCATCGGCCTGGTCAGCGACCTGGTCGACACATCCGACGCCGCGCTGCCGCGTGCCCTGGAAATCGGCCGCCAGATCGCCGGGCTGCCGCGTGCTGGCGTCGAGGGGACCAAGCGTGCGTTCGCCAAGCTGATTCACCACACGGCGCAACTCGTGCTGGATCTCGGCCTAGCCTACGAGATGGATAGTATGACCCGACCCGAGGTCGCGGAAACGATCAACAGGTTGCGCAAGTAGCTGCGGGGCGCAGCTCAGGCGCCGGCCAGTTCCGCGTCGAGCGCTGCCAGCAGGCGCGGATCATTCGCCTCGGTATCGGGGGCGAATCGCCCAACCACTTCGCCGTCCCGGCTGATCAGGAACTTCTCGAAGTTCCACAGCACTTCGCCCGGTTGACCGGTGTCGATGCCGTAGCCCTTCAGACGGTCGCGAAACGGGCCTTCCCCGAGCGTCTCGGGCTGGGCCGCAGTCAATGCGGCATAGAGCGGATGCTGGTCATCGCCTCGCACCGAGATCTTCGAGAAAAGCGGAAAATGCACGTCGAAGTTCAGCGAGCAGAAATCGCTGATCTCGGCATCGCTGCCCGGCTCCTGCTCCTTGAAGTTGTTCGCCGGGAAGCCGAGCACTTCCAGTCCCTGCGCGCGGCGCGACTGGTACAAGGCTTCGAGGCCCGTGTACTGCGGCGTCAATCCGCATTTGGATGCCACGTTGACCACCAATAGCACCTTGCCGCGATAAGCCGACAAGCTGCCGGCGGCGCCGTCGATGCTCCGGACGGGGATGTCGTACAAGGAAGAGGTCATGGACATGTCCGATAGAGAAAATAGGGGTGGGTGGATGCTCAAATGCTGCGGCCGGTTCCGCTCCACCATGGGTCGCGCAACCGGCGCTTGAAGAGCTTGCCGGAATCCTCTCGCGGCAGCTCGGTGCGGAACTCAATGCTGCGCGGCAGCTTGTAGCCGGCCAGCAGCGGGCGCAGATGGAGGCGCACCGCGGCCTCATCCAGCCGAGTGCCAGCCACCGGTTGCACCACCGCGTGCACGGCCTCGCCGAACTCGGCATCGGGGATGCCGAACACGGCACAGTCGGCCACGCCAGGCAGGCGGCCGAGCGCCACCTCGATCTCAGCAGGGTAGATGTTGACGCCGCCGGAGATGACCATGTCGCTCGCGCGATCGCAGAGGTACAGGAAGCCGTCCTCGTCCAGGTAGCCGATGTCGCCAGTCAGGACGAGACTGCCGGCCTCGACGCGGGCGCGCTTTTCGTCATCGTTGTGATAGGTGAAATCGGGCATGCCGCGGACTCGGCAGGCCACCCGCCCGGGCTGCCCTGTGCAGCCGTAGTACTCGTGGATGATCGGCCCCCACCAGTCAATCATGCGGCGCTTGGCGTCAGGTGCGATCGGCGCTGCAGCATGCACGACGAAGCGCAGCGAGGAGAGGTCATGCGCCTCGCGCTGCGCGCGAGGCAGCGCGAGCAGGCGGTTGAACATCACCGGCACCATCTGCAGGTGCGTGACGCGGTGCCGCTCGATCAGCGCCAGCAGCTCCGCGGCATCGAAACGCGGCTGCAGCACGACGGTGGCGCCCTCGCGGGCGGCGATCAGGCCGAAGGCGTTTGGCGCCGAGTGGTACATCGGGCCGGTGACCACGACCGTGACACTGCTCCCGCCACCCCGGGGGAAGCCGAAGCTGATGGCGCGCACCTCGTCCTGCACACCGACCTGATCGACGTTCGGTGCGGCGCGGCGCACGCCCTTGGGCCGGCCGGTCGTGCCTGAGGTGTAGAGCATCACATCGGGTGCGGCGATGGGCGGCGCACTGCGCGGCAGGTGCTTGCCCAGCCATTCGCTCCATGCGGTGCAAGCCGCAGGCACCTTGCACGCGGCAGCGTCGAGCGCGTACGCGGTTCGTATTTCCGGCGGCGTCTCGACCACGACGACCGGAACGCCATGCGGCACTGCCTCGTGCAGCGTCGCGTACAGATCGGCGTGGATCACGACGGCCCGGGCGCCGCTATCGACCAGGATGTAGCGTGTCTCGTCGACCGTGTTGTGCCAGTTCATCGGCACGCAGTAGGCCCCGACGTGTTGCGCGCCGAGCGTGGCTTCGAAGAAGGCGGGCTCGTTGCGCAGGATCACGGCTACCGTGTCGCCGCGTCGTACCCCGAGGGATTCGAACCCCGTGGCGGCACGGGCAGCATGGTCGGCGAGCGTAGCGCCGTCGAGGCGGCGTTCACCGCTGAGCACGAGGCCCCTGCCCGACTCAATCACGCGCGCCTGCGCCTTCGAGGATAGAGTCCAGCACCGCGATCTCGAACTTCGGGATGTAGATGGTGCCGGCAACCGACAGGGCCACGTCCTTCACCCGAGGCAGCAGCAGCGAGTTCAGCGAGCCCATGCAGGCGACCATGTTGCGGGCACTCTTCCAGACGTCGAACCATCGCGCCGCGGTGGCGTCATACCGCAGGCCGGATTCGGCTTCGTAGATTTCGAGGAATTGCGGCCACGCGTCGAGCTGGTCGATGAAAGGCTTGATGTAGATCAGATCTTCGACCGGGTCGCTGTGGTGGCTGAACTCCCAGTCCAGCAGCGCGAGCAAGCGATCTCCATGCATCAACATGTTGTGAAATCCCGCGTCGCCATGCACCCGGCAGGCGGGACGCCCAGCCAAGTCGTCGAGATGATCGACAAGCCAGGCCAGGCCGAATGCGATGCCCGGATGGGGCTGGCGTTCTCGCGCCTCGATGCGCTGCTGCAACTCGGCAATGTCGGCGCGCAGCACATCGCGCACGTCAGTGGCGCTTTGCAGGCTGGTACGGTGCAGCTGCGCCAGCGCGAGAGCAAGGCTCTGCGCTCGCTGCAGCTGAGCCGCAGGCTCGGTCGGAACGCTCAGATGAGCAGGCTCGCCCTTGGCGAAGCTCACCGCCATGCAAGCGCCGCCGAAATGAGAGCTCTCCGTCTCCAGCCACAGTGGCTGAGGCGTCGGCACGCCGGCGGCATGTACCTCCTGCAGCACGGCGAACTCGGACACCACGCTCGAGCCGGTGGGCAGACCGAATCCATCCTTGCGGATGACGAACTTCTGCTCGCCGGCGGCGGCCAAAAGCTGCACGATGTAGGTCTCTTTCGAAAAGCCCCCCATCAGCCGTTCGACCGCGAGGACCGTACTCGCACGATGCTCGGGGAAGCGCTCGCGCAGATAGGTCTGCAATGGCTCCGCATCGAGGCCAACCCCACCGTTGCCGGACAGATCCTCTTCGTGCTTGTCGCCTCGGCCTCCTTGATACGCGATGCTCGAACCGCCACCGATGGCCGGATCCGCTGGTTCGTGAAAGGCCACGAGGAAATCGCGCAGCCGGCGCGCGATGGATTGTTCCGCGGTCGTATCGAGCCGGCTTGCGCCATGCTCTGACTGCGCGCCCTGCAGTACTGCGGTGAGCTCGGCGCCGATGCGCCCCTGCCATTGCCCTTGCCACCGTCGCGTCACCGGCGAGACATCCGCTTTGCCGAGTTGTCTGGCCAACTCGCCGGCCAACGCGCTTTCGTCACGGTGCAGCCGCTCCAGCAGCGCGCCGTCGTAGCTGTCCAGCGCGAGCTGGTAGCCGAGTGCCGTCACGGCCATGTGGGCTTCGGTCTGCTGGTCGGCCGTCAATGAGCCCGATCGATTCAGGCGCTCGAGGAAGGCCTGCACCGAGGCCAGGACCTTGCGTGTGGTGTCGTTCATCATCGCAGTCGAGGAGTGAGTTCAGGAACGGACGGTCACGAGCCGCGGCGCGCGCGGCCGGCGCATGAGCAGCGACATGGCGTAGAAGCAAACGCTGGACACGCCGAGCAGTCCTGCCATCAGCGTGAACGGCACCGCGTACTGGCCGAGACGATCGAACAGCACGCCCAGCGCCGGCGCGACCCCGAAGATAAAGGGCAGCTTGATCGAATAGCTGTAGCCCATCGCCCGACTCACGCTGCCCGCATCGAACATCTGGCTCAGTGCCGCTCCATGCAAGGTGACCAGCGGCACGACGCAGATGCCCAGCAAGCCGGCCAGCGCATACAGCGGCGGCCCCTCGACGTGCAGCAGCCCCCACCACAGCAGCGCCTGGCACGAGGCGCTGACGATCAGCGCGATTGGCGGGCCGAAGCGATCGCAGATCCAGCCGAACAGCATCGTGCCGGCAATGCCGGCGCCGGCGTAAACCGAGAGTAGCGCCGATGCAGATTGCAGCGACATCTGCTTGCCGATGCCGAACGGGACGATGTGCACGACGAAGCCCGTGCCCGAACCGGCCATGATGCCGATGCCGAGCGAGAGCAACCAGAATGCGGGCCGCTTCAGGATCGATGCCAGGCCCTCGCGCGGGCCCACGGACGCTTTGCCGACGGTGTCGCGCGTCGCCATTGGCGGGCGCTCCGCCAGCAAGAGCAGCAGCGGAGCCATCAGCAGGAAGGCCGTGCCCATTGCCCCGTACACGGCCGTACGGCCGTAGCTCGGCAACATCGCCCCGACGATGTAAGGCGTGGCGAAGAGAACGATCGGCAGGTTGACGGTGGCGAGGATCTTGCCGCGGTTCTCGTCGAACCAGCGGCTGATCAAGATCAACGGCCCGAGAATGGCGCAGAGGGAGATGCTGATGCCGACCAGGCCGTACATCACGAGCGCGACCGGGAACGACGTGGCCCAGGCCAAGCCCGAGTACCCGGCAGCCCCGAGCAAGGCGCCGACCACCATCGCGGTGCGAACGGGAACTCGCTGCAGAAAGCTGCCGAGGAAGGGCGAGAGGCCGCCGATCGCCAACATGACGACGCTCATGCCCGTGGCGGCCAAGCCGCGCGAGATGCCGAATGCTTGCTGGGTACTTGCGAGCAACGGCCCGAAGGATCCGAAGCCGAAGCCCATCGCGCAGTTCTGCACGAGGAAACACAATACGACGATGCGCCAGCGCGAGGGCCCGGCGTGTCGATCGGTCAGCGATATTCGGGTCATGCAGTCTCCTTGCCGCGAAGTGCGAGCTGCGCGGCAGGGCCACGCGCACCGTCTGGCAGGTCAGTCTAGAGACCGGGCGGGGTTGCAATGCGCCGCTGGTGCAGTCAGAAATGCCTGGGGCGGAAACGGCTGCCGGGGTCTTGCGATCGAGTCAGCTCAGCCACGCATCGCGCAGGCGTGCAAGCGCAGCGGCATCCAGTCCGGCCGACTTCTGCAGATAGCACTCGACCCCACCATGTTCCTCGACCACCACGTCGAACGCAGCCTCCAGCCACGCGGGCCGGGCGTCGAGCAGCACAGCGATCATCTCGGGACTGCAGGCTTCCCCGATGGCTTCGTGCGTCTGCCGACTCATCTTCTCGAGATAGCCGGATTCAGCGGTGCGATTCGTCAGCGACGAGCGCCGGTAGTCGTCGATGATCGCCTCGGGCTCCACGCCGAGTGCGCGCAGCACGAGGGCCACCGCGAAACCGGTGCGGTCCTTGCCCGCGGCGCAATGGATCAGGAGCGGCACCTCGCAGCTGTGCAGCAAGCCGAACAGCGCTCGCAGATGGGGTGCCAGCGCGCTCGGCAGGCGGCGGTAGATCGCGTGCATCACGTGAGCCGCGCCGGCCACGTCGGGTTGTTCGCGCAGGATGGCTGCGTACTGCGGATCCGAGCGGATATCGGCGACCATCGACATCGGCACTTGACGCACTTGCATCGGCAGATGGTCGGGGCGCCGAGCACGTTCGGCATCGCTGCGCAGGTCACACACGGCACGCAGGCCCAGCGCCGTCAGCACCGCCCAATCGCCGGGAACGAGTTCGTGCAACGCATCCGAGCGCAGCAGCCAGTGCTCCGCCAGCACGCGCCCATCCACGGTCGGCAAACCCCGCAGACTGCGGAAGTTGCTCGCGCCGACGAGTCGCAGCGGCTGCATCGGCGCTTCAGCGGCTCACGGCCGTCATCGCCCGCCTCGCGCCTGGACCAGCCCGCGTTCGATCAGGCGGCAGGCGGAAGCATGATGGCGGTCGCCGACCTCGCGCGGTGCGTGCCCGGCGCAGGCCCTCGCGTGGCTCGCTTCGAGCAGCACGGCGAGCTTGTAGCGCGCCAGCGCGACGTACCAATCGATGCGCGAAACGTCTCGCTGGCTGCCGGCGCGATAGCGCTCGATCAACTCTTCGGCCGTCGGAAAACCCAGCCACGGCGTGACGTGGATCGTGCCGGTACCGCGCCCGCTGGCATCGGGCCAGGTGGTGAGCAGCCATCCAAGATCGAGCAGCGGATCGCCGAGCGTCGCGAGCTCCCAGTCCACCACCGCGGCGATCTCGGGGGCATCCGGCGCGAACATCACGTTGGCCAGATGGAAATCGCCGTGCAGCAGGCCGGGCGTGAAGTTCGCCGGACGCTCGGCTTCCAGCCAGCGTCCCAGCTCGTCGATCCCGGCCAGGTTGGCCGGCCCGGGCCATCCCGCCAGCGACGCATAGCCTTCGAGGTGCGCACGCCAGCGCGGCACCTGGCGTTCGAGAAAGTCGTTGGGCTTGCCGAAATCCGCCAGCCCGGCGCGTTCGTGATCCATCTCGCCAAGCCGCAGCAGTGCATCGACCATGGCGAAACCCATGCGCCGCTGCCACGCCGGGTCGAGCGCATGCGCGCCGCTCAGCGGCTTGCCGGACGGATTGAAGCCTTCGACCGGCTCCATCAGGTAGAACGGTGCGCCGATGACGGCGGGGTCGGCACAAGTGGCGATGAGCCGCGGATGCGGCACTTGACTGGTCGCCAGCGCCTGCAACACGCGCGCCTCGCGCAGGATCGTCTTGTCTCCTCCCGGTCGCGGCACCACGGGCGGCCGGCGCAGCACGAAACGATGGCCGCCGCGGCGAAAGCGCGTGATCAGGTTCTGCGTGCCACCGGCCAGCAGTTCGAATTCCGACGCCGGCCCTTGTTCGAGACCCTGCGTGTCCATCCAGGCCGCCAGACGGGCCGCGTCGACGGCCTCGCGCCAACCGGGGCGCTGTTCGGTGGCGCTGTCGTTCATCCGAGCACCGCCTTGTATTTCTCCCGGGCCGCTGCGGCGGCGGTCGGACGATGGTAGGCCGGAAAGAGGTCCGTACAGGGCTCGTGGTCGCGCAGCAATTGCTTCGCCACGGTGACCTTGTGCACCTCGGTCGGCCCGTCTGCAAGACCCATCTGGAACGACCGGTTCAGCAACGCGGCGAACGGCATTTCGTTGCTGATGCCGATCGAGCCGTGCAAGTGCAGTGCACGCGCCGCGATGTCGTGCAACACCTTGGGCATCGCTGCCTTCACCGCGCTGATGTCCTTGCGCACCTTGCGATAGTCTTGGTACTTGTCGATGCGCCAGGCGGTGCGCATAACGAGCAGGCGGAGCTGTTCGAGCTCGATCCACGAGTCGGCAATGCGTTCCTGCACCATCTGCTTGTCGGCGAGCAGAGAGCCCTGCGTGCTGCGGGACAAGGCGCGCTCGCACAGCGCATCGAGTGCCCGTCGGGCCTGCCCGATAACACGCATGGCATGGTGTACGCGGCCACCGCCGAGGCGCACCTGCGCCACCTCGAAGGCCGCACCCACCGGGCCAAGCACTCCGTCCGGGCCGACCCGCACCTGGTCGAACTCGAGATACGCATGGGTCGCTTCCTCGTCGCCGCACGCGGCATTGCGCAGGATCCTCAGCCCCGGTGTGCCGGCCGGCACGATGAACATCGTCGTGCCCTTGTAGACCGACACCTCAGGGTCGGTCACGGCCATCACGATGAAGAATGCGGCGTAGCGCGCGTTCGACGCGAACCACTTCTGGCCGCTCAGGATCCAGCCCTCGCCATCGGGGACGGCGCGAGCGGTGAAGACCTGCGGATCGGCGCCGCCCTGCGGCTCGGTCATCGCGAAGCACGAGACAACCTCGTTGCCGAGCAGCGGCTCCAGCCAGCGACGCTTCTGCTCCGGCGTGGCGTAGTGGGCCAGCACCTCGCTGTTGCCGGTATCCGGCGCCTGGCAGCCGAAGACGATCGGTGCAAAGCTGGCACGGCCGAGGATCTCGTTCATCAAGGCCAGCTTCACTTGCCCGTAACCCTGGCCGCCGAGTTCCGGGCCGAGGTGACAGGCCCACAGCTTGCGCTCCCTGACCAGCCGCTGCAGCGGCCGAACCAGCGTTGCAAAGCCGGGCGCCTCGATGTCCCACGGGCTGCCGAGCACGTGTTCCAGCGGCTCGACCTCCTCGCGCACGAACTGATCGATCCAATCCAGCTCGCGCTGGAAATCGCTGTCGGTCTCGAAATCCCAGGCCATTGCTTTCCTTCGTTGTCGTACTCGTTGCGGCTCAGACGAGCTGGTCCAGCGTCTTCGGATCGAACGGCATGGTGGACTCGCCGGCGATCGCCTTGCGGGCCCAATCCGGGTCACCGAGTACGGCACGGCCCACCGCGACCAGATCGAACTCGCCGCGCATGAAGCGTTCGAGCACCCGTTCGACGTTGTCCACCGCGACGACACCCTTGTCGCCGTCGTACATGCCCTTGTTCACGCCGACGCCGCCGACCGCCATCGACAACTTTCCGGTGACCTTCTTCGCCCAGCCTGCGAGGCTCAGCGGCGAGTCGGGATAGGCGGCCTTGTCGAAGTAGCGCACGCTGGCATCGAACACGTCGACCCCGGCATCGGCCAATGGGCCGAGCACCTGCTCGAGCTCGTGCGGTGTGTCCGCCAGCGTCGCGCGAAAGTCCTGCTGCTTCCATTGCGAAAAGCGAAAGAAGATCGGCAGGTCGGGACCGATCTCGCGCCGGACGCGTCGCACCACCTCGACCGCAAACGCGGTGCGCGCCGCGCGTTCACCCCCCCAGCGGTCGGTTCGCAGATTGGTATCGGCCCACAGAAAGTTGTCGATCAGGTAGCCGTGGGCGCCGTGCAGCGCAATGCCGTCGAAGCCGGACTGCACGGCATGGCGGGCCGAGCGCACATAAGCCTCGATCACGCTGTCGATCTCGGCATCGCTCATCGGCGCGCCGACCTGCAGGTCTGACGGGATCTTCTCCGCCGCGAGCGAGGTCATGCGGCTGGGTGGCCCCCACAGGCCCGAGGGCCCGAGCGTCGGCGCTTCGGGATGCGGCCCGGTGCCGGCGCGGCGCAGCACGCCCTGGTGCCACAACTGCGGCACGATGCGGCCGCCGGCCGCGTGCACGGCCTCGACCACGTTGCGCCATCCGGCGATCGGTGCGTCGCCGTGCAGCACCGGGATGTTGTCTTCGCCGAGGCCGGCATCGCCGAGCGCCGAAGGATGATCGATCCCCACTGCTTCCGTGACGACGAGACCGCAGCCGCCGGCCGCACGCCGGGCGTAGTAGGCGGCGACTTCGGCGGTCGGCACACCGGCCGGGCAGAAGCCGCGCGTCATCGGCGACATCACCACGCGGTTGGGGATCGTGACCTGTCGGATGGCAAGCGGTGAAGCAAGGCTCTGGCGGCTCATGGCGAAGTCCGTGGTGAGTGACCGTCGGCAGGCTCAGCCGCGGCCGAATTGCGCAGGCCGCTTCTCGAGGAAGGCGCTGACGGCCTCGGCATGGTCCGCCGTGGTGTGCGACAACGCCTGCGCGGCAGCGGACAACTCGAGGATGGTGGCAAGCGACGCATTGCGGCCCTCGCGCATCAATCGCTTGGTCATCCGCACCGCATGGGGCGGGTTGGCGGCGATGCGGCCGGCCAGTGCGCGCGCAGTGGCGAGCAGCTCGGCATCGGCCACCACCTGCGAGACCAGTCCGCAGGCAAGCGCTTCACGCGCGCCGATCAGGTCCCCCGTGAAAGCCAGTTCGCAGGCCTTGGAGAAGCCGACCACGCGGGGCAGCAGCCACGCACCGCCATCGCCCGGCACGATGCCGAGCTTGACGAAGCTCTCGGCAAATTTGGCGCTCTCGCCGGCGATGCGAACGTCGCACATGCAGGCCAGGTCGCAGCCGGCGCCGATGGCTGGGCCATTGACGGCGGCGATCACCGGAATCTCGATCTGCTCGAACAGCAGCGGCAGGCGCTGGATGCCGCGCCGATAGTTCTGACGGGTCTGCGTCGGCTGAGCATCGACGAGGCCGCCGCCGGTCTTCATCGACTGGATGTTCCCGCCGGTCGAGAACGCAGAACCCGCGCCGGTGACGATCACCACCCTGGCGCTCATGTCCGCATCCGCGGCCTCGATCGCGTCGCACAGGGCTTCGATCATCGCGGGCCCGGAGATCGGGTTGCGCTGCTCCGGCAGGTTCAGCGTCAGCGTGACGATGCCATCGGCAGCGTCGCGCAGGAGGATGTCGCTCATGGGCATGGGGCCTTGTGCTTGACTCAGGCGCCGGTCCACACCGGCTTGCGCTTTTCGGCGAACGCCGTGGCGCCCTCCTTCGCATCGGCCGACTTGAACACCGGCAAGGTGTACTCGTTCTGCCGATCGAACAGCTCCCCGCTCGGCCAGTCCTGCGATTGCTTCATCACCTGCTTGCTGACCGAGACCGCCAACGGGCCATTCGCGGCGATGCTGGCCGCCAGATGGCGGGCGACCTCCAGTGCCTGGCCGACCGGGGTGACGCGATTGATCAGGCCGTGCGCCTTCAATTCCTGCGCCGTGATCGTCGCGCCGGTCATGACCAACTCCAGCGCGACCCGGTATGGCAATTGGCGCGGCAGACGCACCAGCCCGCCCGCGTTGGCGACCAGGCCACGCTTGACTTCAGGCAGGCCAAAGGTCGAGGCCTCGGAGGCGACGATCAGGTCGCAGGCCAAGGCCATCTCGAAGCCGCCTGCCAGCGCGTGCCCTTCCACCGCTGCGATCAGCGGCTTGCGAATGCTCGCGTTGGTCAGGCCTGCGAAACCACGGCCGTAGGGCTTGACGTTTTCGCCCCGCAAGAATGCCTTCAGGTCCATGCCGGCGGAAAACGTGCCGCCGGCGCCGGTCAGGATCGCTACCTGGATATCGGCCCGCTGATCGATCTGATCGGCGGCATCGGCAATCGCCAGCGCCACCGCAGCATTGACCGCGTTCTTCGCTTCCGGACGATTGATGGTGACGATGGCAATGCCATCGGCCACCTCGAAGTTCACTACAGACATGCCTCTTGCTCCTGCAGTCGATCAACGCGGTGGCATGCGGATCGCGCCGTCGAGGCGAATCGTCTCACCGTTCATCATCGGGTTCTCGATGATGTGCGCGGCCAGCAGCGCGTACTCCGAGGGCTTGCCCAGCCGCGACGGGTGCGGCACCGCCTTGGCGAGTCCTTCCCGCGCTTCGGCCGAGACGCGCGCGAGGATAGGCGTATCAAAGGTACCCGGCGCAATTGTGTTGACGCGGATCTTGCGGCTCGCCAGATCGCGTGCGGCGACGATCGTCATGCCGACGATGCCGGCCTTGGACGAGGCGTAGGGAATTTGCCCGATCTGCCCTTCGAACGCGGCGACCGACGCCGTCAGCACGATCGCGCCTCGCTCGCCATCGACTTCCTCCGTCTTCGCGATCTCGGCGGCAGCCAGGCGCAGCACGTTGAAGCTGCCGACCAGGTTGATGCGCACGATCATCTCGAAGTGGTCGAGTGCGCCCGGCACGCCCTGCTTGTCGACGACCCGCAACGGGCCGCCGCGGCCGGCGCAGTGCACGGTGGCACGCAGCGGTGCCAGCCGGGAGGCGGCGGCGAAGACTTCCAGCATCTCGGCTTCGCTGGTCACGTCGGCAGGGACGAAGCGGCAGGCCGCGCCGAGCTGATCGGCCACCGCGGCGCCTTCGGAGGTGGCCAGGTCGGCAATGACGACCTTCGCCCCCTGGGACAGCAGCTTCTCGACCGTGGCCCGACCGAGCCCGGAGGCGCCGCCGGTGACGACGGCGGACATTCCTTGGATGTTCATGACAGTGCCGTCCTCAGAGTCGTTCGATGATGGTGGCGTTGGCCAGTCCCCCGGCCTCGCACATGGTCTGCAATCCGTAGCGCCCGCCGCTCTGTTCGAGCGCATGCAGCATGGTCGTCATCAGGCGCGCGCCGGAAGCGCCGAGGGGGTGGCCCAGGGCGATGGCGCCGCCGCGCGGATTCAACCGGGCGGGGTCGGCGTCGAATTCGCGCAGCCAGGCCAGCGGCACGCTGGCGAAGGCTTCGTTGACCTCGAAATGGTCGATGTCGCTGATCTTCAGGCCCGCCTTCGCGAGCACGCGACGGGTGGACGGAATCGGCGCGGTCAGCATCACGATCGGGTCGTCTCCAATCACGTCGAAGGCGACGAAGCGTGCGCGCGGCTTCAGGCCGAGGCGCTTGGCGGTCTGCTCATTCATCAACAACAGCGCGGATGCACCGTCGGCCAATTGCGAGGAGTTGCCCGCAGTGATGCTCCAGTCGATTTCGGGATAGCGCAGCTTCATCGCTTCGTCGACGAACGAGGTCTTCAGCGTCGACAGGCCTTGCGCCGTGGTGCTGTCGCGAATGGTCTCATCGCTGCTCAGCAGCGCAGCGTCCGGGCCGACCGGCATGATCTCGGCACTGAAGGCGCCGCTGTCGCGGGCAGCCGCCGCACGCTGATGCGACTGTGCCGAGAAGGCGTCGAGTTGTTCGCGCGTGACTTGCCACTTCGCGGCAATGCGTTCTGCCGCGATGCCTTGGGGGATCAGTCCGCCAGCGTAGCGCGCGTGCAGCATCATGCCCAGCGGGTCCTGCCCGATGCGGGCAGTGAACATCGGCACGCGGCTCATCGATTCGACCCCGCCAGCGACCACGATGTCATAGGCGCCGGCCATGATGCCCTGTGCCCCGAAATGCACGGCTTGCTGGCTCGATCCGCAACGGCGGTCGACTACCGTGGCCGGCACGTGTTCGGGCAACCCGGCACCGAGCCAGGCAATGCGGCCGGGAGACCCGGACTGTTCGCCCACCTGGCTGACGCAGCCGACAATCACGTCGTCGACGCTGCCCGGGTCCACGTCGTTGCGCGACATCAGCTGCTTGAACAATCGACCCAGCAGGTCGGTCGGGTGCATCTCCGACAACGCTCCGCCCGCCTTTCCCCGGCCCATCGGGGTACGAATCGCGTCCACGATCACTGCGCTGTTCATCGTCATTCGGTGCCTTCGATTGAGGAGTGATTTCAGTATCGGAGAGAGACCGCTGCGCGGGTTGTCCCGTACTGCAATGGGATTGGCCGCAGTCCAGCCGCGCTGTCAGTCCGCCTGCAAGCGGTAGTTGAAGAGCGACCCCGCATGCTCCTGCGCCGCGCGCAGCAGCACGCCGGCGGCGGCGTCCTTGCGCTGCTCCACCGTACCGCCGAGCACGTCATTGAGCCGAGCGCGCTTCAGAAAGAGATGGCACGCCTGCTCCCAGGTGAATCCGATTCCGCCATGCAGTTGCACCGATTCTTCGCTCACCTGGCGGTAGACCGCTGCGGCATAGAGGCGCGAGGCGGCGGCCATCGTGCGCCACTCGCCTCGACCGCTTGCAAAGGCCGCGCAGCTCGCATCGACGAGCGCGCGGGCGCCTTCCATCGAAGTCTTCAAGTCGGCGCAGCGGTGCTTCAATGCCTGGAAGGTGGCAATGGCGCGATTGAATTGCTTGCGCGTCTCCATGTAGGCAAGCGTCTCGGTGAAGATCTGTTCTGCGCCACCCACCGAGTCGCACGCGAGCGCGAGATCGAAGTGGGCGCTGATGCGGTCGCGGGCCAAGCCTGCTGCTTGGCCGCGCAGCACGATGCTTTCGGGGGTTATCTCCAAGGCCGAGATCACGAGGTCGTGCACTTGGCCGCGGGTCACGTCCCAGGTGGACCGCGAAACCAGCTGTATCTGCGGATGCGGCAGCGCGACTAGCGCCAGCGCCGCTTCGCCGCCGAGCTCGAATGGCAGCAGCAGGTGCGTGGCCTCGCCGACGCCGAGCACCCTGTTCAGCGCGCCGTCGAGCACGACGTTCGCACCGCTTGTTGAGCTCTCCAGGCGACCGCTGTCGGTGGCCGCCGGCACGACGGCAGCATCGCCGGCGATGCCGGCTTCGAGCACCGTGGCGGCACCAGGTGCTACGCCGTCCAGCGACAAGACGTCCAGTCCGATCACGGCACTGGCGAACCCGTTGCCCACCAGCGCACGTCCGAGTTCGCGATACAGGACACTCAACGCGGTGAAAGGCTGGCCCAGGCCACCTCGCGCCTCGGGAACGGCAAGACCCAGCCAGCCGAGTTCGGCGACCGTCTTCCACAACAAGCGATCGAGCCGGGACACCGAGGCCGGGTCCTTGATGATCGCCAATCGATCCACCTGCCTGTCGAGCACGCGTCGAGCCGCGTCACGCAGTTCGTTCAATTCGATCGAAACTTCCAAGCGAGTCTCCCGTCAAGTCCATATACCGAACGCACCGTCACACCGATTTCTCGCGCGGCATGCCGAGTACCCGCTCCGAAATGATGTTGCGCTGGATCTCGTTGCTTCCGCCGGCGATAGTCCACATGAACGAGTTCATGTAGTCGAACGACCAGTTGCCGGTCTCGTGGCCGCCGCCGAGCGTGAAGGGCTGCTGCAGCACGGACGAAGCGGCGGCGCGCGAGCCGAGTGCGGTGAATTCGCGCAGCACCTGTGCGTAGAGCTGCTTGATGATCGACGAGCTACCGCCGGCATCCTGGCCCTCGACCAGCTTGGCCATCATCTCCTTGACCAGCGCGGAGAGTGCTTCGATTTTGACGAAGACATCCACCGCTTCTCTGCGCAGTTGGTCATCGTTGACCCAGCCGCGCACACCGCCACCCATCGCTTCGACGAGACGCCAGCGCGAGCGCGACAAGCGCTCCGACAACTCCAGGATCGTCAGGCCGCGCTCCGAGTTCAGCGTCGTCTGAGCAATGCGCCAGCCCTGGTTCTCTTCGCCGAGCCGGTTGGCGACGGGAATGCGCACGCCGGTCAGGAAAATCTCGGCGAACTCCTCGTCGCCGGTGATCTGCTTGATCGGCCGCACCTCGACACCCGGGGACTTCATGTCCATCAGCAAAAAGGTGATGCCGGCCTGCTTCGCACCGGTCGAATCCGTGCGCACCAGCAGCAGGCAGTAGTCGGCGTGCTGACCGACCGTGGACCAGATCTTCTGACCGTCGACGACGTAATGATCGCCATCGCGCACCGCGCGTGTCCTGAGCGACGCCAGGTCCGACCCAGCGTTCGGCTCCGAGAACCCTTGGCACCAGATCTCGCCTTCGAGGATCGCCGGCAGATGCCGCGCCTTCTGCGCTTCGGTGCCCCACTCGGTCAGTGTCATCGCCGCGTGGTACAGCGAGACGAAATACAAGATCAGGCGGGGCGCATCGGCGCGCACCATTTCCTCGACGATGACGATCTGCTCTTCCAGCGGCCGGCCGCCGCCGGGCCAGCCGGCGTGCCAGTGCGATGTCGCCAGGCCGCCAGCTACAAGGGTCTTCAACCAGTCGCGCTGAAAGGCGAGGAACGCTGCTTCGCCCTTGCCGGTCATGCGCTCGCGCCAGCCCGAGGGAATGTGCTGCTCGAGCCACGATCGCGTCTTCGCTCGAAAGGCGTCCAGTTGCTGCGTTCTATCGTTCATGGTGGATTCCATCGAAGAAGGTCATCTGGCGTCAGCGCAGACCGAGGCCTCGCGAAATGATCCCGCGCAAGATCTCGCGCGTACCGCCGCGCAGCGAATAGGAAGGCGCGTTCATCACCGATTGCGCCAGCACGGGGTAGAAGCTGGGCGCGATTGCCGGCCCGATTGCCTCGTGTGCGAACAGCTCGCGTGCGATTTCAGGCAGTTCCTGTTCGAGCACGGCACCGAGGTCCTTGACGATCGAGGCCTGCAATTGCGGATCCACGCCCTCTTCGAGCATTGCGGTGACGCTCTTGGAGAGTCGCCGCAAGGTGACCAGGTGTGCCGCGCAGCGGCCGAGCGCGATTGCAGCGCGATCGCCCGGCATTGCACCGAGCACGCGCACCAGTTCGACCAGCAAGCGGTACGACGACAGGAAGCGCTCGGGTCCGCTGCGTTCGTAGGCCAGCTCGCTGGTGACCTGCTGCCATCCCTTGCCTTCCTTGCCGATCAGTGCATCGACCGGAACGAACACATCCACGAATGCGACTTCGTTGAAGTGGTGCCGACCGGTCATGTCGATGATCGGGCGGATGGTGATGCCGGGAGTCCGCAGGTCGACGAGCAGCTGGCTGGTGCCGCTTTGACGATCCTCGCGGGTGCCGCTGGTGCGACAGAACAGCACCATGTAGTCGGCTTCGTGGGCATAGGTGGTCCACAGCTTGGTGCCGTTGACGCGCCAGCCGCCGCTCACCGGTTGCGCACGCGTCTGCACCGCGGCCAGATCGGAGCCGGAGTTGGGCTCGCTCATGCCGATGCAGGTGAAGCATTCACCGCGGGCCATTCGCGGCAACAGCGCGGTCTTCTGCGCATCGGTGCCGAACTTCAGGAGCAACGGGCCCGTCTGCCGGTCGGCGAACCAATGGGCGGCGACGGGCGCACCGGCGGCGAGCAGCTCTTCGAGTACCACATAGCGCTCGAACGCGCTGCGACCGTGTCCGCCGTACTGCACCGGCCAGGTCATGCCGATCCAGCCACGGGCACCGAGCCGTCGGCTGAATGCCCCATCGAAGCCGCTCCACGATTCGGCGCGCTGGAGCGGCGTCCAGTCGCGGCCTGCCTCGGCGATGAAGGCACGCACTTCGGCGCGCAGCGGTTCGACGTCGGGCGAGCGCTCGATAGCGACGAAGGAGAACTGGGGCATCATCGGCGTCGGCTTTCAGAGTGCAGTGAGCAAGGGCCAGAGCGCGTCGGCACCGCCCTGCGCCACGCGCAGGCCGATCTGGCGGTTCCAATAGGCTTCTCCGCCACCCTCGTCGCGGCACGACCACAGCAGCTTGGTGAAGTAGTGCAGCCGGTGCTCGGCGGTGACGCCGATCGCGCCATGGATCTGATGCGCGAGTCCGCAGGCAATGCTCGCGGCTTCGCCGGCTCGGGCCTTGGCCATCGCGATCGGCAAGGTGTCGCCACCGTTCACCAGCGAACGCGCCGCGATGTCGGCGGCCGCGGCGGCTGCACAGGTCTGGCCAGCCACCATCGCCAGGTTCTGCTGGATCACCTGAAACTTGCCCAGCGGCTTGCCGAACTGCACCCGTTCGCCGGCATAGGCGACGGTCTGCGTGAGGAGCCGTTCGAGCGCGCCGGCGATGGTGAGGCTGCGCAGCGCGGCTTCGTCGGCGGCATAGGTCGCACGTGGCAGCGGCGCGGGGCGCACCGACTCAGCAGGCAGGACGACGTCGATTAGCAGCGTGTCGCGCGGTGCGCCGGCGATGTTGCAGGCGGGTTGGTGTGTCCAGTCACCCGCGGCCACCACGGCAAGATGGAGCCTGCCCTCGTGCTGCGCCAATACCGCGAGGCGCGCCGCGCGCCGACCCCAAGACACTTGCCGGCAAACTCCGAACAGGCGCCAGCGGTCACCCTGGCGATCGAGCGACAACGGCTCGTCATAGGCTCCCGGCACCAGCAGCACGACGCCTTCTTCAGGCACGAAGCCGGCTTCGCCAAGACGCCGGTTGGCAAGCATGGTCTCGCCCAGCGGCAGCGGCAGTGCGTGCCAACCTGCCAGTTGCACCAGCGCCAGTGCCTCGAGCGGATCGACACCGAAACCGCCGGCCGCTTCGTCCACCAGCGCAAGCGGCAAGCCGAGCTCTTCGACAGCCTGCCAGTGCGCCGCGAGCCATTCGCCCTGCTCCGCGCGATGCAAGGCCTCGTCGGTGCACAAGTCACCGAAGAGCCGCGAGGCGGAGTCGTTCAACATCGACGGGTGGGTGCTCATCGCATCGGCTCCGTTCACAGGCTGCGGGCGATCAGCATCTTCATGATCTCGTTCGTGCCGCCGAAGATTCGGTTGACACGCACGTCCTTGTAGAGCTGGGCGATCGGGTACTCGAGCATGTAGCCGTAGCCGCCGTGCAGCTGCAGGCACTCGTCGACCAACTGGCAGCCAGCCTCGCTGATCCAGTACTTGGCCATCGACGCGGTGGCCGTGTCCAGGGTGCCTTCCAGCAGGCGTTCGGTGCAGTGGTGCAGGAAGACCTTGGCGATCGTCGCCTGCGTCTTGCACTCGGCCAGCTTGAATTGGGAGTTCTGGAAATCGATGATGCGCTTGCCGAACGCCTTGCGCTGCTTCACGTAGTCGAGCGTCAGGCCGAGCGCGTTCTCCATCAGCGCCATGCATTGCCAGGCGATGACGAGCCGCTCCTGGGGCAGCTTTTCCATCAGTTGCGGAAAGCCGCGGCCCTCGACGCAGCCGAGCAGGTTCTCCGCAGGCACGCGCATTTCCTGAAAGAAGAGCTCGGTGGTGTCGCGCCCCTCCTGGCCGAGCTTGTGCAGCAGGCGGCCGCGCTCGAAGCCGGCCAGCTTGTCCGTCTCGACCGCGATCAGCGAGATGCCCTTGGCACCTTCCTCGCGGTTGGTCTTGCAGGCCACGATGACCAGCGAGGCGTGCAGGCCGTTGGTGATGAAAGTCTTCTGGCCATTGATGACGTAGTGGTCGCCATCGAGTCGTGCCGTCGTCTTCATGCCCTGCAGATCCGATCCGGCACCCGGCTTGGACATCGCTACGGCGAGCACTG
>Ga0105237_10000191_pt1 | contig 87065 bp, 75 predicted proteins | sample KBSC24metaG_FD_81520 | JGI IMG/M metagenome (GOLD analysis project Ga0105237, IMG submission 81520) | Corn rhizosphere microbial communities from Kellogg Biological Station, Michigan, USA - KBS C2-4 metaG | ecosystem: Host-associated > Plants > Roots > Rhizosphere > Soil | place: Michigan, USA...
TCCGGAAAGGAGTGCAAAACTACGAACTATTTCAGCAATCCCCGCAGGTTCGTGCTGAATATTTTAACGGCAATAGCTAACAGGATGACCCCAAAAAACTTTCGGATCGCGATCATTCCGGCCGGTCCCAGTATCTTTTCGATAAAGTCCATGGATTTGAGGACAATGAATATGAACACCAGGTTGAGAAAGATACCCAGCAGCACCGTGGTCGTATCGTAGTTGGCTTTCAGCGACATGATCGTCGTCAGGGTACCCGAACCTGCGATCAGGGGGAAAGCTATCGGAACGACTACACTGGCTTTGGCATCAGGCTCGCTTTTAAAAAGCTCGATCCCCAGCACCATTTCCAGGCCCAGGATAAAGATCACGATAGAGCCGCCGACGGCAAACGAACGCTGGTCCACACCCAGTATATTCAGGAACCGCTCGCCGCCAAAAAGGAACAGGATCATCAGCGCGCCAGAAATAAGCGTTGCTTTCGCTTCGTGCAAACCGCCGATCTTTTTCTTGAGGGCATGCAGCAAGGGAATGCTGCCGATGATATCGATCACGGCAAATAGGGTAAAGGTAACCGTTAGTAACTGATTCAGGTCGAAATTCAATTTCATAAATATGGATTTTGAAAACTAATAAAAACTCTTCGGCTTATGCTGTTCTTTATCCAAAGGCGCAACATTGGAAAGGATCTCATAGCTTAGCCGGTCCTCCTGGCGGAAGACCCGTATCACACAGCCATAATGTAAGGCAAACGCTTTGAAACTGTTTATTAACGGCGTGCCCGTAATATCGGAAAGAATACTCCGGATCACGCCCCCGTGGGCTACCACGGCCACAGGCCCCTCTTTTGACCTGCCGGTAATGGCCGACCAACACCGGCTCACCCGTTGATACAGGTCGATATAGCTCTCCCCGCCGGGAATACGTGTATTGACAAAATCCGCCATCCATGGCTCTATCTCGTCTTTTGGCAACTCATCCCAGTGACGCATTTCCCATTCTCCGCAAAATACTTCCATCAGATCGGGTTGTAGGGAAAGAGAATGATCAGGGAATAAATGGCGGGCAAGCCGCGTACAGCGCTGCAGGGGACTGCTGTATACAAAACCGATCCCTGACGGCAGGTGCTGGCGGATGAGGCTGGCCTCTTTTTCAAAGGTATCCGTAATATCCAGGTCGGTCTGCCCATAACAAATACCAGTGGCCACAGCCGGCGTGGTATGTCGTATAAGATAAATGTCGTTCATAATGGAATGGTCGGCGGAGGCCGCAGGTCCCGCACCCTAAAAATACCGCCAAACGATGATAAATCCCAGGTAAATGACCAACTCCGTCACCTGTTGGATCGCGCCCAGACAATCCCCCGTATACCCGCCTATCCACCGGCGGAAATACCGGTTCAACCCAAAAGCGGCATACAACGCGGGAAGGATGGTCAGCCAAAATGGCCAGGGCAAAAAGGCATAGGGCGCCAATGCGAACAAAACAGCTACCATCAGACCTCCGATGGGCAAACGGCGGCTCGTCACACCTTTGGACTTGCTGTGGTCGGCATCGGATACATATTCTGCCACCTGCATCACCAGCACAGGCATCAACCGGCTGATGCTATGCGCAACCAGCAGTCCCAGTACAATATAGCGGTAATTATAAAAAGGAGAAGCCGTCGGGTGTTCCAGGCTGGGCGAAAAGCGCGCCAGCTCTTTCAACAAAACAAATTTACCGGCGAAAATGGCCATCAGCCCAATGGCCCCATAGGCGCCGATGCGGCTGTCCTTCATGATCTGCAGGATTTTCTCCCGCGTCCACCCTCCGCCCATGCCGTCACAAACATCGGCAAACCCGTCTTCATGAAAAGCGCCGGTAACAAACAGCCCGGTTATCATCGCCGAAAGAATACCCGCGTCAACAGAGATATAGCGGGAAAACACGAGGAAGGACAGCGCACAAAGCCCGCCGACGATCCAACCGATAAGAGGGAAATACCGCGGCGCCTCCTGCAGGTATTCCGGATCATGGCTGATGCCTGCGGGAACCCGTATCCGGGTGAGGAATTGCACAGCCGTCCAAAATATTTTCCATTCTTTTTTCATGGTGCAAACTATTCAGCTCTGCTGACCCCCGCCGATTCAAAAGAAGCCATCTCCCGCAGAAATTGTACGGCGGACTGCAGCAGCGGAAAGGCCAACGCCGCTCCCGTCCCTTCTCCTAAGCGCAGACCCAGATTCAACAACGGTTCTGCACCCAGGTATTCCAGCATTTTACCATGTCCGTTCTCTCCGCTGGTGTGTGAAAAGAAACAATAGTCTTGTATGTGATGGTTCAATAGTCTCGCCAGCAGCAGGGCCGCGGTCGTAATAAACCCGTCTACAAGAATAACCATCTTCAATTCTGCTGCTTTCAGATATGCGCCCGTCATCATGGCGATCTCGAACCCCCCTACGTGTTGCAAAATAGTCAACGCATCGGGTGTGGCCGCTATTGCCGGCAGATGACGGCGGAAGGCTTCCTGTAATGTTTTCGTTTTCCTTTCCAGCTGCTCATCATTTACTCCCGTGCCACGGCCGACACAGTCTTCCACGGGTATCCCCGTAATGAAACTCATGATCAGCGAGGCGGAAGAAGTATTTCCAATGCCCATTTCTCCCATACCGATACAATTGCAGCCCTGGGCTGACAGATCAGCGACTATTTTTTTTCCTGTCTCTATGGCCTTTGTGACTTCTTCCGCACTCATCGCCTCTTCTTCGAGATAATTGCGGGTGCCATATCCTATCTTTCTCGATAGCAGTTTGCCCGGGAACAGACCGGCATCAAAATCGAAATTGACACCTGCATCCACCACCGTGAGCCCAATAGAATGCTGCCGGCAAAATACATTGATGGCTGCGCCCCCTGTGATAAAGTTGAGCACCATCTGCGCGGTGACAGACTGGGGATAAGGATTGACCAGTCCGGTGGCTGCTATACCGTGGTCCCCTGCAAATACGACAATATGGGGCCGGTTGAGCTGTGGATGAGCGGTTCCCTGGATAATGCCTGTTTGCAAAGCGATCTCCTCCAGCCGCCCCAGCGCGCCATGAGGTTTGGTCTTGTTGTCGATCTGGTGTTGCAGCTGTTGCCGCAGATGCACCTGTGTGGCTGTTAGCATGGACTCTGTTTTATTTGACAGTCAGTGGTATCCCACTGACCATAAAGATAACCCGATTGGCCCGGGCTGCAATGTACTGATTCACCCACCCGTGCAGATCGGTGAATTTTCGACCGGTATCCGTATCTGCATGCAACCCCATTCCGATCTCATTACTGATAATGATCAATTCCGTGTCCAGTTGCATTAGCTTGTCGAACTCCTGTTGACAGGCCTTCAGACAGGTTTCTACATCGTAGTGGCTATCCGAAAAGAAATTGGTGACCCAAAGGGTAACGCAATCGATGACCGCCACATTCCCGACCAGCGGCAGACGGCTGAGATATTTCTCTTCTTCGAGGGTAGTCCAGCGGGTATCGCGCTCCTGCCGGTGGCGGTCGATCCTTTCCGTAAAATCGGCATCCCATCGCCGGGCCGTAGCTACATATACGGGCTGATCACTCTTTTGCAGGGCCAGCTCCTGGGCATGCCGGCTTTTCCCGCTGCGCGCTCCCCCGGTGATAAAAATTACTCTTGCTTTTTGGCCGTTTTCCATTAGAATTCAAAGGTGGCTCCTCCGTTGAACATTGCTGGCATAGAGCTATAGCCGTAAATAGTAAAGAATTTTTTATCCGTAATATTTTTAGCGTCGGCAAACAGCTTCAGCCCTTTGAAAAGCCGGTATTCCGCATACGCATTCAACAGAAAAAATCCATTGAGCGTGACATCAGGTAAAGTATTAAAGTTCATGTCATATCCCCCCAGATCAAACCGTTTGCTTTCATAATGACCGCTGACACTGATGTAGAATGCCTTTACCGGCGCAACACCCAGCGTGAAATTTATCGTGTGTTCGGGTGTTCGCAAAGCATAGTTATAGGTGGTGTCGTTATACGTAATATGGCTTTGTGTCTGTTGTTTGAGCCGCAACCAGGTGTAATTAAAGGTTAAGGTGATCATCCTGTTTAAACGGATCTTGTTTTCCCATTCAATGCCTTGCCCTTTTTCTTCGTTGCGATTGAAGTAATGATAAGTAAAGTTGTTAAAATCGATGCCGTCCTTTGTCTTGCGATGGAAATAAGTGGCACGGCTCTCTATGATCGTATTGCTGAATTGAATGCCGCCTTCATAGTTGGTTGACCTTTCCGGCATAAGCCCGCCATAACCATAGGTAGAATACAATTGATAGAGGCTCGGCGCCTTAAATCCGCTGGCGATGCTGCCATATAATTTCCAGTTGGGAGAGAGAAGCCAGGCCGGATTGAAGGTATACGTATAGTTGCTGCCATAACGGGAATGTGTATTCAATCTTCCGCCCAGTTCGACGCTCAGCCCGGAATTGCCGGAATAGAGAAGCGAGCTGTACATAGAGGTCTGGCTGACGGACGTATCCTTGAAATTCACGGGATAGGAGCCGTACACGCCATTTTCATTCATACTCGCAAAACGGTAATCCGCTCCGTTGAGCAAGGTCAGGCCATAACCCAGATTGGTGCTGGCAAATAATTCGGCGTATTGGGACTTGCCAAAATAATCATCGCGTGAATACGGCTGGGAGAAAACGCTATCCTCTTTCAGACCTCTCGAGGTGGTATTGTAGAGATAATTCCCACGGAGGACGGTATTGGCCAGCGTATAGGTAAAGCCGCCGCCCAGCATCCAGTTGTCGTTGGTGCTGGTATTGTCGAGGGCGTCTGTAAAGGCGCTTTGATCGATATCGGTTTTATAATGGCTGTATTGCAAAAAGCCTTTCACCACCAGTGCGCTCACCGGGCTCCAGCCAAGATTAGCGGCCACCACATCGCTTTTATAGCCATCATGATCGAAGGGTTTGTGGGGAGTATGCGTAGCGCTGTCATAAGCCCTGGAGAAACCGTCTGTGGAGGCCCGGTTATACCTGACATTATAGGTCAGCTGGTCGGCCAGCCTGCCATAGATCTGCGCGTCTCCCCTATAGGTGCCATAGCTGCCACCGGACAGAGAAGCCTTGCCTGCCAAAGGTTTTTTGACATCGGGTTTGACGGTGATGATATTGATCACTCCGGCGATGGCATCCGAGCCATATAAAGTCGATTGGGCGCCCTTCGATATCTCGATTCGTTCGATGAGCGCAACGGGGACCAGGTTGATGTCGAAACTATTGTCTGTTTGGGTAGGGTCGCCTACCGGTACGCCATCGATAGTGACCAATGCCCTGCCGGACCCGGCGCCGCGGATGGATATGCTTTGATTCGTTCCGGCGTCATTTAGTGAGCCGATGACCGTCAGCCCCGCCTGCTCATTCAGCAATTGACCCAATGACTTGCCGGAATTTTTTTCCAGCTCGGCACGGGAGATCACGATAACGACCTTTCCGGTCTGGCTTTGTTTGACAGGATACCGGGTAGCCGTTACGACCACTTCGTTCAGCTCGCGGATCGTACTGTCTTTTGATGTTTGTGCAAATACGGATTGGCTGCCTGCCAGCAGCAAAAAAAGAAAAGAATGTCTTTTGCTCATTACAGTTGTGTTTTACGCTTTTCACCCGAAAGCTGTGAATAATAGATTGGATCTGGCAGGTCTTCTGGCTTGTGTCAGGCCCGGCTCACCTTCCCGTCTGCAGAACAGACAGTGGTTTGAAGAGTTGCCGGCCATTTTCGACACTTACAGCTACGGGGATAGCGCCGGATTTACACCGGCTTCCCTTTTAATGACGCACGCGTCAACCAAATTCAACGCAAATGTAGATTATTATTTAATTACTGTGTTCTCCAATGCATTCAGCATATTTTTTATGCTATCGTACTCTTCGCTGGAGCCAGCGTTTTCCAGAATCCATTTTGTTGAACTTTCTTCCCCCGATACGCGGATCCGGCAGGGGGTGTCAGGATCGACCGTCACGACAAAACCGCTCCGCTGCAACGCACGCTTTGTCCAATACACCGCCACTCCTTCTCCGGCGAGCAGCACCGGCCTGCTGTCATCATGTGGTATGATAAAAGTTCCGGTTTGTTTGTCGAAGCGGATATCCTCGTGGGCAAACGCGGCTTCGAAGGCGCCATTCAGCACAAGATCCTCAGGCGCACCCCGATGCAGGGTCTCCGCATTTTGCAGCAGCCATACTTCGTCCGCCACCTGTAAGGCCAGTTCCAGCTCATGCGTGGAAAGAAGGATCCCTTTGTTGGTCTGTTGGGCCAGCTGATGTAAAAGACGCATCAGCCGGATGCGGCTGGGAAGATCCAGATGGGCTGTCGGCTCATCCAGCATCAATATAGGCGTATCCTGCGCGAGGGCACGGGCAAGCATCACCTTCTGGCTTTCCCCATCGCTGAGGGTAAAGACCTTCCGATCCCGGAAAGCCTGTATGCCCGTAACCTCGATAGCCCATTCGATGGCGGTCCTATCGGCTTCACTGAGACCGCCAAGCCAGCCGGAATAGGGATATCGCCCAAGGGCTACCAGCGAATAGACGGTGAGATGTTGTGTTGTCACTTTATCGGTTAGTACGAGAGAGACGATCCGGGCGCGCTGGATGGGTGTCACCGAACGGATATCGGCTCCATCGGCTTCAACACGCCCTTCCAATGGAGGGTGTAGTCCCGCCAATGTTTTTAATAGGGTTGATTTCCCTGCTCCGTTGGGACCCAGCAGGCATATGAGTTGTCCCGCACGGATATCCAGATCCAGCGGCCCCCGCGTAGTAATCGTTTTTTTATTACCGGTCTGATAACCTGTCTGCAGGTCCCTGGTTTGTAATAGATGGGATGGATCAGGCATCAGTAGGCATTTATATTCTTTTGGCGGAGAAGAAGGGTGATGACCACCGGGGCGCCGATGAGCGCCGTGATGATATTGATAGGAAGTATCGTTTGACTGGCCGGGAGTTGAGAGAGCAGGTCGCATAGCAGCAGCAGCAAGGTGCCGGTAAGACAACAGGCAGGCACCAACACGCGGTGACTGGACGCCCGGAACAATTGCCGGGTGATATGCGGAACAGCGATACCAACAAACCCGATAGGCCCGCAAAAGGCCGTGATCCCGCCGGCCAACAGGCTGCTGCTGCAGATGATCATCAGCCTGGCGCGTTGCGGATTCAACCCCATACTACGGGCATAGTTCTCCCCCAGAAGCAGGGCGTCCAGCATTTTGGAAGACAGCCAGGCCATGATCACACCGGCTCCGATGACGCTGCCGAGGATGGGCAGTTGGCTGTTTGTCACACCTCCAAGCGAACCGAAAGTCCATAACAGATAATCCTTAACCAGTTCAGGAGCGCTGAAATATTGCCAGATGCTGATAATGGATAGTGTAACGCTTCCGATCATGATGCCGATGATCAGCATCATGACGTTATCCCGGAGCCTTGCTGACAGCACCAACACCAGCAGCATGACGATACCTGCGCCCAGACAGGCTGCCGCAGTGATCAGCCAGCTTCCGGAAAGGCCCAGCTCCCGAATGGCATACAACGTGGCTACGTTGCCGCCGGCCAGCATGACCGTGGCCACTCCAAGACTGGAGCCTGACGTAATGCCCAATACCGAAGGGTCGGCCAGCGGGTTGCGAAATAAGGTCTGCATCTGCAGACCGCTGACTGACAATCCGCATCCGGCCAGCACTGCAGTACAGGCCTTGGGCAACCGGATCTGCTGCACGATAAACTGCCATGTACTGTCGCCGGAAGGAAAAGAGAAGAGAATACGAAAGACATCGCCCAAAGGTATTTTCACCGGTCCTACGGCGATATCCAATAAGAACACCAGCAGCAATAACAAGAGTAAACCAATCAGTCGAATCTTGGGGTAGATGCCGGACATCAGTTCAGTTGTTTATAATAGTACAATGAATCTCTGGGTAACAGGTCAGGATGCAGGATACGGATAAGATCGGCCAGTATCAGTTGGGGATTGATGGTGCCGGACTCCCAATAATCATTAGACCCGATGTCGTTGGTACGGCGGGTATTGTTGTAAATGGTTCCGGCCTGAAAGGAATGGAACCGTGCGAAACGGGGATCCCGGGCGCTTATTTCTGCTTTTGAATTCACCGATCCCGCATTGATCCAATAACCCGCCTTCAACGCTTCGGGCGCGACGGCCTCAAAGTTAAGGGAAAGACTTCCCGTTCCCTTTGTATCTTCCCAGTGATAGGCTGCGCCTGCATCGTGAAGGAGCCGCACCATGTAACTGCCGCCGGCTGGCATAAACCAGGAACCTTTGTAGGGCATGCCGATGATCACCGATGGCTTGCCCGTTGCGGTGCTGCCGATCCGGGCTAACCGTAAATATTCTTTTTCTACGCTATCAAATCTGGGGTTGACAATGTCTTCCCGATCGACCAGGGCCGCTATCACCTTGACCCATTCTGCACGGCCAAGCGGCGTGGTTTCCAACCACTCCGCAATCGGGATAAGAGGTACGCCTGCGTCCGCCAGCGTTCTGTTCTTTCCGGTAGCAGCATCCGGATTACTCATGGTTAAAAGAGCCCCGGGATGCATCGCTATCAACAGTTCGATGTTGAGGGAATTGTCGACCCCTACTTCTTTGACAATGCCAGATCTGATCCGTTGCCGCACTACCGGCGAATTAATATATTGCAGGCTGCCCAATCCGGTTATCCTGTCCGCCACGCCGGCAAATTCCGTCAGCCCGACATGCGACGAGGACAGGACAGCCAGGCTCTTCACCGGTGTGCGTATCACCGGGGTTCCGGGATAGCCCGATGGAATGACCGCCCCTTCCGGCAACAGCAGATAATGTAAGGTATCGGTCTTATCCCCGGTGCGGTTCAATAAATGCAGCACCTTATAATGATCATGATAGTCGATGCTGAAGCCTTTTGCATATCTGATGACGGTCGTGCCGGAAGAAGTACCTGTTCCGGAAGCCTGTTCCAAGGCTGGCTGGCGGGTTTTATCACGGCAGGAAAAGGCCGGTACCAGGACGATGGCCGAAAAAACAATACCGAAAAAAAATCGTCGGTGGATGATCATTACGTATAGCGTTGAACCGGCACAAATGTATACCTTAGCCCCCTCATTCTAAGATATTATGAAAAGTTTTATTCGTAAAGCCAATTCCTTTATTAAAGACCTTTTGCTGGTGACCCGTGTGGGAATTCTTTTCAAGCCTTTCCGTTTTGCCTTCCGGTTCCTGCATAATTTTTCACTGTTGTCCTCATGGGTCAATGCCCATCATAAAAAAGTCCCATACTCGGATTTCTATAAACCTTTCCGTTCTTATGCCAACCGCGTCGCGCTGCATGAACAGGTCATCAAAAGCCAGGGACTAGATCAAAAACCCATCCATTATCTGGAATTTGGCGTTGCGGGCGGCACTTCTTTCGCCTGGTGGGTCAAGGCCAACCAGCATCCTTCTTCACTCTTTTTTGGCTTCGACACGTTCGAAGGATTGCCCGAAGACTGGCATTTTTTTAAGAAAGGGGCTTTCAGCTATGATATCCCATTTATGGATGACTCGCGTGGGACATTTATCAAGGGTCTGTTTCAGGATACCGTCTATACTTTTTTGGCCAACTACAGCCGGAATACCGATTCACCGGAAGTTACCCGCGTCCTTCATCTCGACGCCGATCTATACTCGTCTACGCTTTTCGCCCTGACCATGATGGCGCCCTATCTCCGCAATGGCGACATTTTACTTTTTGACGAGTTCAATATTCCCAATCACGAATTTGCGGCGTGGAATGATTTTGTGAGAAGCTATTACATCAAATATGAAGTCATCGGCGCGGTAAATAATTTCTACCAGACGGCGATAAAGATTATTTCAACGCGTAGTTAAGCGACAGTCCCGCATAATAATTCCTTTCCGGCGAGGCATTGTAATACCGGCCTGCCGCGGCATTGAAATCGTTGCCCAGGCCATATTTTACGTTGAAGGCATTGTCGATGCCTGTATAAATGTCCATTTTAAATTTACCCAGAACTCTACGATAGCCAAGCCGGGCTCCCAGCAGATTATAGGAACCTGCAAAAGCCGTATTGGCATCATTGAGAGCAATATGATCCGTATAGGTGTACGTAATGTTGGTATAAATACCTGTCTGCAGCAATACGTCCAGCCCGCTTACCAGGGTCTGCGGCGGCACGCTGGGCAGCCGGTTGTCGGAGAAGCTTGTCGTACCCTGGACGAAATTCTTATAATGGAAATCGTGCCAGGTATGACTGACCCAGACGCGCATGTTGCTGAAGGCGCCACGGGACTGATCGACAAGCTGATAAGAAACGAAAGATTCAATGCCGTGCTGGTCTGTTTTTCCTGCATTGACCGAGTACCCTACCCCAAAAGAATCTATCCGCTGAACAATGGTATTGTTCAGATGAAAGAAAAAGGAATTTATATCGAAGAACAGTTTGCCATGGAGCAGATTGCCACGGGCGCCGATCTCATAGTCGATGCCGTCCTCCGGCTGCAGGGGTGGACCGACGATGCCATTGGTCTTTTCCAGTTCCTGCACCGTAGGCGTTGAGAAACCTCGTGCGGCGCTGGCATACACCGAGATCCCCGGAACGATCTTTTTCAGGATGGCTATACGTGGCGCCACTTTATTGTCAAATCGTACCGGATGCTTCACCGGAGGCCGGGTCGAGACGCGGGTAATGTCTACGGCCGTCTTATTGAAGCTTGCACCAGCTGTCAGCGTCCATCCGCCGGATAAGGACAGGTCCGCCTGGGCGAATGCCAGGTATTGCCAGTTGCTGAGCCGGTCGTCCGTTTGCAGTGTATCCTGGACCCCCAGTTTATTGGCATAATCCCGGGTCTCGAAAAATCCCCGTTGGGCCTCAGCCCCTGCATTCACCTGCAGACGGCTGGATCCAAATTGCGTTTTGTATTGGAACACCGTACGGCCGCCAAAATGTGGTTCCTGCCGGACTTCATAGACACGGATGCCAGGATTGGTAAAGTCGGTGTAGGCGCCGTATACGGCCGTTGTATTTTGCCAATGTTCATCGAACCGGTATTCATTGCTGAACCCTGCCGTAAAATTCTTTTGATAGATGGCGGCCTTTGCCTGTATGGCGCTGGGCTGGGTGCCGACCGCCGGACGGGCTTGCCGTGGATCTTTATTGTATTCCGCCTGGGTCAGCCCTCCCGGTGTCTGATAATAAAGATCCCCATAAAGGATATATGCGTGGAGGGTCTGTTTCTCAGAGGTCCTGACCAAAGTTTCCCAGCTGGCGATATCCCGCCGCATCTGCGATTGCTGCCGGTAGCCATCGCTGGTCTGGTGCGTATAGGCAATGCTGTTGCGGTGATCGTTGTCGCCGGCCCGCAGGTTGACGTTGAGATTATTGGTGTTATAGCTGCCCCCCGAATAATCTATACTCACCCCTTTCTCCCAGACGGAAGGCATGCTATTGATGAGTACGGCGCCTCCGATGCCGGCGCCATAAAGACTTCCGGCCGTCCCTTTGATGATCTCCAGGGATTGAAAATTATAGAAGCCCAGTTGGTTCAGATACGTATTTCCTCCGGGATCCGTCAAGGGGATCTCATTCCAATAGATCTTGATATCCCGGACTCCGAACGGACTACGTATCGAGCTGCCCCGGATGTTCAGCCGGTAACTGCCCGGCGAACGTTCCTCCATCCGGACGCCGGGGTTGGTATTCAAGGCCGGTAAGATGCTCTGATTACCAAAACGGTTCAGCGCCGCTTTGCTGACAATACTCACTGGGGCGCCCACCTCCGTCAGTTTCCGGTGCTGCTCATAAGCCTTTACCACCACTTCATTCAACGGCCTGGTGTCGGACGAATCCGTCAAAAAAGTAGTTGAATGCGTATCCTGGGCTGACAAGGTAACGGCAGGCAAAAGGGAGATGATAAGCAGCAGTTTCTTTATTTTCATCTGTTGGGAGTTCGACCAAAGTTAATTCAGAATATTCATTATCTTCAACCGTTCCCAAACTAATAAATCCCTTATAAACTGCTGTTCCCAAGATATTCCCAACACTAAACAGCAAAACAGGTACGCTCCATATGAGTAAAAAACAGCTGAGCCTTTTCGATCTCATCATGATCGTGGTGAGTCTGGTGATCGGTATGGGTATTTTCCGCACTCCGGTGGTAGCAGCATCCAGGGCCGGCACTCCCTCGATCTTCTTTCTGGCCTGGCTGCTGGGCGGGGTAATAGCGCTTTGCGGCGCGCTCACCTATGCAGAGATCGGCTCACGGTATCCTGTAACAGGCGGATATTATAAGATCTTCTCCTATGGCTATCACCCTTCGCTGGCCTTTGCCGTCAACTGTATCATACTATTGTCCAATGCCGGCTCCACCGCTGTAGTAGGCGTCATTGGCGCAGAATACATCAGCCGTTTTTTTTATGCCGGTCCGGCGCCGGAAGCCTTTCGCCAGGGAATTACCATTGCGGGGGTTGCTTTTTTTTATATTATCAACCTGCTGGGGCTGCGGATGAGCAGTCGCGTACAGAATGTCCTCACGTTGCTCAAACTGCTGTTGATCGTACTGCTGCTGGCCTCGGTGTTCGGCCATCATCCGCTGCCGGTGCAAAGCCCTTCTGCCGGAGCTTCCACCAGCGAGAACCTCGGTTTTTGGAAAGCCCTGGGTTTTGCCCTTGTCGCTGTTTCCTTTAGCTATGGAGGGTATCAGCAGACCATCAATTTCGGCGGAGAGGTGCGTAATCCCAGCCGGACGATCCCCCGGGGCATCGCTATTGGTATTGTCATCATCATCGTTTTTTATCTTTCCCTCAACTTCGTTTATACGCAGGTGATCGGCTTTCAGCAATTGAAGCATGCCGACTCCATTGCTGCCATCCTGATGCAACATCTTTTCGGACCCACCGGGGATTCGATCCTGCGTATCCTGATGTTCCTGTCAGTCATGGCCTATGTAAATATTTCTTTAATGAGTAATCCCCGTGTGATGTACGCCATGAGTTCGGAAGGGATCCTTCCCGCTGCCTTTTTCAAAAAGACCCGGCGCAGGGATGTCATTGTCTGGTCACTCACCGCTTTTGCCGCTACCATTATCATTACCCTCCTTTTCAGCAGTACAGTAGAAAAGATCATCAACTATTCTATTTTTTTAGATAGCATCGGTTTTGCGACCTCCGCTTCGACTATCTTTATCCTACGCCATCGTAAGACGGGGGAGGACAAGGATATTTACCGTATGAAATTATTCCCCCTGGTGCCACTGATATTTATATTAGCTTATGTTTGCGTCGCAACCAGCATCGCCGTGGATGATCTGACCTCGGCCCTGTACGGGATATGCATTTTTGCCGGTTGTTTCATGCTGTATTTTTTATTAAGGCGTCGAAGGGCTGTTCCGGATAGCCTGTCGGCAGAATAATGTCTTATGGATATTTCCTACATAATCAATGAATTGGGAGAAGACCGGCATCTCTATTTCAATGCCATCGCTCCCCCCATCGTCCAAACCAGCAATTTCAGGGTCGAAACCGTCGACGAACTGAAAGACCTGTTTGCGGACGAATACAGCGGGTATCTATACAGTCGCGGACGCAACCCCACTGTAGATATCCTGCGTAAGAAACTGGCTGCCCTCGACGGGGCAGAAGACTGCCTGGTCTTCAACAGCGGCGCTTCTGCCATTTTTGCTTCCATCCTGGCCAATGTCAAGGCCGGTGACCATGTTGTGTCGGTGGATAAACCATATACCTGGGCCCAGCGGATGTTCGACGTGATCCTCCCCCGTTTTGGCGTAACGACCACCTATATCGATGGCACGCGTATCGAGAATTTTGAGCGGGCTATCTTACCCAATACCACCCTGATATACCTGGAATCCCCTAATTCCTGGGATTACAAGCTACAGGACCTGAAGGCCGTGGCCGAACTGGCCCGATCGGAAAATATCGTCACAGTCATCGATAACAGCTTTTGCTCGCCGCTGTACCAGCGTCCGATAGAATACGGTATCGACGTGGTCATGCAGACCGCTACGAAATATATTGGCGGTCATAGTGATACGGTAGGAGGAGTGCTTTGCGGCACCCGGGCGATGATGAAAAAGATCTTCGACAGCGAATTCCTCAACGCCGGCATCGGCATCCAACCCTTCAATGCGTGGCTCCTCATAAGAGGATTGCGGACCATGCCTGCCCGGCTCGAGCGCATCACCGCCACTACCCGGAAGATCGCTGACTATCTGAAAGCTCATCGGCGGGTAGATGGCATTCTTTTTCCCTTCGATGAAACATTTCCGCAATATGAGCTGGCCCGGCAGCAGATGAAGGGCGCCTGCGGACTGCTCAGCTTTTATGTCCGGGCTGCCGCACGCGATGAAATTGTCCAATTCTGCGAATCCCTGCAGCACATTATGATGGCCGTAAGCTGGGGTGGACACGAATCCCTGATATTGCCCAAATGTGCATCCCTGTCGGCGGCAGAATTCGACCCCAGGGAGAAAGAGCACCGGATGCTCCGCCTTTACACCGGGCTGGAAGAACCGGAATATCTGATCAACGACCTGGAACAGGCGTTCCGGGCCGCATGGAAATAAAAAATTCTGAAAAATATACGAATTGGACTTCGTCCAGTCTGGCTGGGAAAAATTGCTTTAAATTTGTTCCATGAGTATGAAAAAACGGCTGTTACTCTTATCCTTTTCGATACCTCTCCTGAATCTTACCGGCTATGCCCAGGATAAATGGGACCTTAGACGATGCGTCGATTACGCATTGGCGAATAATATTTCCGTCAAACAGGCAGATATCCAGGCGCGATTGTCGCGGCTATCCCTTAATCAAAGCAAGCTTTCCCAGTTGCCTTCCCTGTCCGTAAGCAGCAACATCGGCGTCAGTGCAGGGAATACGCAGAACCCCAGTAGTTTTGGTCTTAGCTCGTCGAGTTATTTCTTAAACAATTATCAGGCACAGGCCAGCGCCAATGTCTTTAATTTTTTGAGCCTGCATAACCTTATTGAGTCTAACCGGTACTCCTGGCAGGCCGCACTTGCCAATTCGGAAAAAACCAAGAATGATATCTCGCTGAACGTGGCCAATGCATACCTTCAGGTGCTGCTGACGAAAGAACAAAGCGAAGCATCCCACTTGCAGCTGCACCTTTCCCAAAATCAGCTCGAGATCACCCGCAAACAGGTAAGAGCCGGCTCCCTGCCCGAATTGAACGCAGCAGAGCTGGAGTCCCAGGTAGCACAGGATAGCTCCACCTATATCGGCAGCATCGGCAATATCCAACAGGCCGTACTGACCCTCAAAGCCTATATGGCCCTCGATGCTTCTGTCCCTTTCGAAGTATATACCCCGCCGGTGGATGACATACCCATCGAAAAGCTTACCGACCTTCAGCCGGAAGCCGTCTATTCGCTGGCGCTTACTAACCAGCCCCTGCAGAAAATGGACGCCCTGACCATCGAGGCCAACCGCCGCCTGGTGAAAGCCAACAGGGGCGCCATGTACCCCACTTTTTCCCTCACGGGCAGCCTGGGGGCTAACTATACTACGCTCAACAAAGAGGCTAGCCCCGGGGCCAAACCGGTATACACCGGGACGGATACGCTGGCGCAGTTGCGGACACTGGGCTCCAACCTGGCCATCCTGCAGGATAATTTTAATATCGCCTCCAGGACAAAACCTTATTTTTCACAACTGAATCAAACCTTTAATCAATTCGTCGGGCTTAATATCAGCGTGCCTATTCTCAATGGCGGCCAGCTGCGGACCAACTACTATAAATCCAAGCTCAATCTTCGTAACCAGGAGCTGCAACGAGACCAGGACAACCTGACGCTAAAGCAGAATATCTATCAGGCATACACAGCCGCCATCACAGCCCTGCAAAAATTCGAGGCGAATAAAATATCCGTCACCGCCACGCAAAAAAGTTTTGACTACGCACAGAAAAGATACGCGGTCGGCATGCTCAATACCATCGACCTGCTGACAAACCAGAATAATTTTTTCAATGCCCGGATCAATCTCCTTTCCGCCCAGTACGATTATGTATTCAAAATGAAGGTGCTTGAATTCTATAAAGGACTGGGAATAAAACTGACTAAAGAATAACCTACAACATGAATAAGACACTACTTCGCATCATTATAGGTCTGGTGGTCCTCATCCTGCTGCTCGTCGTACTCAAAAAGACCGGCGCGCTGGGACAGGAAGAAGGGACCAAAGTATCTGCCGAAAAGGTCATCAAACGGAATATTACGGAGATCGTCACCGCCAGCGGCAAGGTCTATCCGGAGAAAGAAGTGAAGATCAGCCCCGATATCTCCGGCGAGGTCGTAGACCTTGGCGTGGTGCAGGAAGGCGACAGCGTGCACAAGGGACAGGAATTGGCAAAGATCTATGCCGACGTCTATACCAACCAGCGCGATCAGGCGGCCGCCCAGATGAATCAGCAACAGGCCCTGGTCTCTAACATATCTGAACAACTGCCAGGTCTCAAGGCTACGATGGAGACGGCAAAAAAGACGTTTGACCGGCAGAAACAATTGCTCGATCAGAAAGTTATTTCCCTGGCTGAATACGAAACCGCCGAAAGCTCTTATAAAACCGCCGCGGCTAACTATATGGCCGCCCTGCAAACGGTGAGAGGAAATGTTGCGGCGGTCGCCAGCGCAAAAGCCAACCTTACCATTGCCGCTAAAAACCTCAGCCGCACGACGGTAGTGTCACCCATAGATGGAGTCGTTTCCCTGCTGAGCATTAAAAAAGGCGAAAGGGTGGTCGGCAATTCTATGATGGCCGGTACAGAAATGATGCGGGTTGCCGATATGAGTAAGATAGAGACCATCGTTGACGTCGGCGAGAACGATATTCCCAAGGTGCACCTGGGAGATTCGGCCCTCATCACCGTAGATGCGTATAATAACCGCAAGTTCCGTGGGGTTGTGACCCAGATAGCCAGCAGCGTGACCACCGCGCTGGGGACTTCCACCACGACAGTCTCTACCAATGACGTCACCAACTACAAAGTACATATCCGCCTTGCGCCGGATTCATACAAGGACCTTATCGACCCGGCCCATCCCAAAAGTTTTCCTTTCAGACCGGGTATGAGCTCCAGCGCGGATATCCAGACCCGCACACATACGAACGTATTGTCCGTGCCCATCAATTCCGTAGCCGTCCGCGAAAAAAATACGGACAATGCCGTTCTCGGCAGCGGAGATGAATCGGGCAGCGACAATAAGACGGAATCCCATCCGGTAGCAACGGGCACCGATGACCTGGACGAAGTCGTTTTCCTGATACAGCCAGGGGATACCGTCAGGAAAGTAAAAGTTCGTACGAATATCCAGGATATCAATTATATCGAGGTGGTAGACGGTCTCAAAGAAGGCGACCAGGTCGTCACGGGCCCCTACAGCGTGGTCAGCAAGACCATGAAAGGCGGTCAGCGCGTAAAAGTCGTTCCTAAGGATAAACTGTTCGAGGCAAAGAAAAATTAGCTCCGGACGGGGCCGGTTTGACACAAATAATTCAAGGAAACCCAAATAATACGTGCATGCGTTTTGGAGTGATAGGCAGCGGCAGCTGGGCCACGGCATTGGCAAAGGTTCTGACGGATAATAAACATTCCATCTTTTGGTGGATGCGAAATGAGCCGGCCATCCGGCATATGCAGGCCCGGCATCATAACCCGCAATACCTGCCCTCTGTTTATTTTGATACCAGCCTGATCTCTCTCAGTCCGCATGTAGAAGAAGTAATAGCCGCTTCCGATTGCCTGGTAATGGCTGTTCCCTCCGCCTATACTGCAGCTACGCTGGAGTCCCTGGATAGAAAAGCCTTGCAGGGGAAGCTGATCCTGTCGGCGATAAAAGGGATACTTCCGGAACAAAATCTGCTGCTGAATGACTACCTGCAAAAGGAATTTGCCTTCGGGAAAGCCGATTATTTTACCGTCATGGGCCCCTGTCACGCCGAAGAGGTGGCGGCGGAGAAATTATCTTACCTGACTTTTTCCGGGCAGGATGAAACCCGGACCCGTGAAATAGCGTCTTATTTTTCGACAGAATATCTGAATACCGTCATCAACCAGGATGTATATGGCGTGCAGTTTGCCGCTATTCTGAAAAATATCTACGCTCTTGGGGCGGGTATCGCGCATGGCCTGGAATATGGTGATAATTTTCTTAGTGTGCTCATTGCCAATTGTGCGGATGAGATGGCTGGTTTTCTCCTGGCCGCAGGGATACGACATATGGAGGTAGGTGTTCATTCGGAAGCCGAAGATCCTGTTTCGCACAAAAGGAGCGCCAATTACGCCGCTTCTGTTTACCTGGGCGACCTCCTCGTGACCTGCTACTCGCTGTATAGCCGTAACCGTACCTTCGGAAATATGATCGGAAAGGGATATTCTGTCAGGGCAGCGCAGCTGGAAATGAATATGGTGGCCGAAGGCTATAATGCCAGCAAATGTATCTATTTGATTAACAAAGAGATAAAAGCTGAAATGCCAATTGCCAGTATGGTGTACAGGATTTTATGGGAAAATGTTAAAGCTGCAGATGGATTTAAACAAATTGAGCCGTATCTTGTCTAACAGATAGTAGAATAGTAAAACGATTTTTATGCCACTCTCCTTCCAAGGCTTCGGACCCACGGCCATCATTGCGATGGTGCTTATCCTGTCGGTGGTACAGGGGGTCAACTATTTGAGGTCCCACCGCCATCACTGATCCTGGCATTTTCTCCAGTGTCCAAATTGTCAAAGCCTCTTTTAAAATAATCTCTATTTTTAGGAAGGAATTTTAATAAACCGTTTGCTAATTAAATTAGTAGTTTTGCTTAAAAATCCTAATCATTAATTATGCCGATAAAGGGACAATCACAAAATGTCGGGTACACTAAAGAACAACTGGATAAAATTGGTAATACAATTATCTATTTGTCTCAACATATGGGTGATTTGACCAAGACCAAAATTCTCAAGGCTTTGTTTTTGCTTGAAGAGGCTGCCATTAAGAAATCTGGCCAACCCTTTATTGGAATTGACTTTCAACTTTGGAAATTAGGACCTGTGGCTAAGGATTTGTTTATTGACTTATCAACCGATGAATGTCCTGTGCTATTGAACGAGTATATAGAATTAGTCCCCGGCGACAATAGGATATTCAAAGCTAAGGCCCCTTTTAATGAGGATGAATTTAGTGTAAATGATATTAAGTTAATGGATATCATTATCGAATTTATTAAGGATAAACCAGCTGCCTACCTGGTAAAACATACACATGGCCCCCAATCTTTATGGAGAAGATCGGCATTAAAATATGGAGTTTTGGAATTGCTTGAAAACGAATTGGTTAATAGTACAGAATTTGAAATTGACTTTTCCTTGTTATTTCCTTCATCGTCTTATTTATCAGAAAGATTTGAAGATGCAAAAGAGAATCTGGAGTTTGTAAAGCAGTTAAAAGGATAAAATTGTTTCTCCCAGGGCAAATAATTTATTTCACTTCCTTTCAATTTAAAAATGGCAATAGCCCTAAGGCTAAATATTTTATCATATTGGCAAATATTGATAATAAAGTCATAATTGGGTCATTACCAACGAGAACTATAACTCCGTTCCTTCTTTCGTTACGATCAATCACGGGTGCATCAATGTTGATGAAAGATGTTATAATAGCTATTTGTTTGAAAAACAACAAGTTATTAGAAAGAATGGGTTTAGCTTTGAAATGCCCACGTTCGTTTATGGTGATCAAGTGGAAGATTATGAGCTCGAATATCTTGAAGCAAATTATATTGAGGATGTAGATTACAGGGTAATGGATGTGCTAGTCAAGGATGAATTTGATGCAATAATCAATTGTTTTAAAAGTAGTGACAGCGTAAAACATAAGATAAAAAAGAGATTGTAAAGGAGATCAACCAAACAGGTCCGCCGCAATCCCATCCGCCAGTAATTTGCCCTCTCTTGTCAGTTGCAGCCGCCCATCCATCATCCTGACCTTCCCCTGGTGCAGGTAGACCGAAACATCTTTTTCCACCCGCGATGCCGTCTCCGCGCCAAACCGCCGGGTCACCTCCTGCAGATCGATGCCCTCTATTGTCCGCAGGGAGATCATTATAAACTCATTCAATTGTTGTACGGGAGTCAGGACTTCTAATTCGGCAAGGGCCGATCCCTGGGCAGCAATATATTTCGCATTATTCGCGACATTCCACTCCCGTGATGTTCCGTTAAAAGAATGTGCGGAAGGGCCCAGCCCCAGGTAGGTCTTGCCTTGCCAATAAGACGAATTATGCCGGCTACGTTTTCCTGGCTGTGCAAAATTGGAGATCTCATAGTGTTCGTATCCGGCCCGGGCTGTCCAATCCATTAATTGAAGAAATTGCCGGGCCTGGTCATCTGGGCTGACATCCTGTTTTTTATGCTGATGGATCATCTTGTCCAGCGCCGTCCGGGGCTCTACGGTCAGGGCGTAACAAGATAAATGCGGTATCTGCAGGGCAATGGCGCGTTCTACATTTTCCTGCCAGTGATGATCCGGCAGGGTAGGACCTCCATAGATGAGGTCGATGCTGATATTGTCAAACCCTTCTCCCTGCGCCAGCCGGATACTTTCGGTGGCCTGTATGGCATCATGCGCACGGTTCATCCACCGCAGGTCCTCTTCAAAAAAAGACTGGATACCGATGCTCAGGCGGTTAATCCCCGCCTTTCGCCAGGCCGTCAGGCGTCCGCCCGCCATATCAATATCGTCAGGATTCGCCTCCAGCGTGATCTCCGCCCCCGGCGCCACCGGGAAGAGGGCGTTCACCTGCCGGAGTATCGTTTCCACCTCGCCGGCTTCCAGCAGCGAAGGCGTGCCGCCGCCGAAATAGATCGTCTCTATCGGTTCACCCCGGGTATAATCCTTTCGTACCTCCATCTCCTTCAATAAAGCAGGGATAAAATCGTTCTTACGTTGTAAAGACGTAGAAAAATGAAAGTTACAATAGTGACAGGCCTGCCTGCAAAAAGGAATATGAAGATAGATGCCTGCCATTCAGTTTCTGTATTTTTAGCAAAATTATGTACTAATTTTCCAGTGAGCGAATGATAAAGGTAAGGGGATACTGTCGTACGCTGTTATGGATCCTGGTGTTGAGCCCTTTCAGCGGATGGACGCAATACCCGCTGCATATCCTTCCCGTGGATAAGGACTCCGGCTTTATTAAAAACCGGCTGGGGCTCACGACTACATTCAGGACCCGGGAGGCCTGTACAGAATATATCTTCAATCTGCTCCCTCTTTTGCAGGGGAAAGGATATGCGACTGCTTCTGCCGACAGCGTGATTATTGAATCCGGCGGCGCCTCGATGAGGCTCTATGTTGGCAATATCTATCACTGGGCGTCTATCGACACCCGTCATGTCGATCCTGCCCTGCTGGCAGCCGTAGCCTGGAATGAAAAAACCTTTGCCCGTCACCCGTTGGATTTCCGCCGGTACCAGGCCCGCCAGCAGTTGTTATTGGATTATTTGGAGAACAACGGCTACCCTTTCGCAAAAATAAGTCTCGATAGCATTGTTATGAAAGACAGCGCCGAAATATCGGCTGTCCTTAAGATCGACAAGGGTCCGTTGTATAAGATAGACAGCATTCGCGTATATGGACCAGCCAAGATCTCCAGCGAATTTTTACAACGCTATCTCAATATTCCCAATGGCAGCATCTACCGGAAAGAAAAATTAGAAGCCATCTCCAAAAAAATATTAGAGCTGCCCTATGTGCAGGAACAGCAGCCCTGGAATCTGACTATGCTGGCTGAGGGGTCGGTGATCAATCTTTATCTCCGCCCCAAAAAGAGCAGCCAGATCAATGCGCTTGTCGGCTTTTTACCCAGCAGCGACCCCGTCCTGGGAAACAAGATCCTGGTCACCGGCGAAGCCACGGTCAATTTGAAAAATGCACTCGGCAACGGGGAAACGATCGGCCTCAACTGGCAGCAGCTGCAACAAAGTTCGCCGCGGCTGAACCTCCTGTTCCAGCAGCCTTACCTGTTTCACTCTCCATTCGGCCTCAATGCCTCTTTCGATCTGTACAAACAGGATTCTTCCTATATCAATATCAACCTGATGGCCGGAGCCCAGTATACGCTTTCCTCCAATCAGAATGGCTCCGTCTTTATCCAGCAAACCATATCCAACCTGCTGAACGTAGATACCCTCCAGATCATTGCATCCCGTAAGCTGCCCGTGATGGCCGACGTCAGCGCGGTAAGCCTGGGGCTGACCTATGATTTCAACAATACGAACTATCGCTTCAATCCCCGGAAGGGTAATGAATTTCAATTCCTCGGTTCGGTCGGCACCAAGACCGTCAAGGAAAATCCACAGATAGCAAGACTGAAAGACCCTAATGATACCAGCTTTAATTATGCGTCCTTATATGATACGGTGAAATTGCATTCCTATGAGTTCCTGGTCAGGCTGGCCGCCGCGCATTATTTCCCGCTGAGCCGGGCCTCCACGCTTAAGCTGGGGGTCAATGGCGGAGTGTTCAGCAGCCCCAACACCTACCGCAATGAGTTGTTTCTCATCGGCGGCTACAGGTTGTTGAGAGGTTTTGACGAACAAAGCATTCTTGCTTCCCAATATGCAGTCGGGACGCTGGAATATCGTTACCTCATCGGATTAAATTCCTTTCTTTTTACTTTTCTCGATGCAGGTTGGGCAAAAAACGACGTGCCGGGTTATAATTTGAACAGCAGTTTCCTGGGTACGGGGCTAGGGATGGCTTTCGAGACAAAGGCCGGGATATTCAATATATCTTATGCTATAGGTAAAAGATCGGACACGAATTTCAATTTTCATGACGCGAAAATTCACCTGGGATATGTCAGCTTTTTCTAACGAGGAGCCCTATTTTTGTAAACGTAATTATTTAAAGACTAACGTGACCAAATTCTTCTTTCTCCTTTTTTCATGCCTGTTCGTGTTTAGCAAGCTGGATGCACAAACTGATTCGACCCGACCCCCTGACGGTCATGCAGTGTCCGTCCAGGATTCGGCCATGCACCCTGTTGCGGCCCGGCATGATTCAACGGTCCGTCATCTGTCACACAGCGATTCTGTCCGTCGCGATTCTATCAACCGCCAGCGCCGGATCAAACGCGACTCGCTTGCCCGGGTCCGGCAAACAGCTCTCGCGGATTCGGCTGCCCGCGCCGCTGCGGCTACAGCGGGCGCAATCCCGGGCGCGGCCGCGGGAACTCCACCTGGCGCAACCCCGGTTACAGGGACCGCAGCCACCGGGAACCCCGTCACCGGCGATCTGCCTGTCCGGAACGGACCGCCGGCAATAAGTTTCTGGCAGAAAGTTCTTACGGCCAACCCTTTTTTCAATTTTACGGGCACACCGGTGGTGCAGGCCTTCGAGATACACCGGCCCAATTCAAAGGATAGCCTGTTCTACCTCCTCGTTGGCATCCTGTTCTATTTCGCCCTCATCCGCCTCTTCTTTGAAAAATATTTCAATAACCTGATGACGTTGTTCTTCCGGGTATCGCTTCGTCAGCAGCAGATAAGAGAACAGGTATTGCAAACGCCGCTGCCTTCCCTGCTGCTGAATATCCTTTTCATCATCTCTGCGGGTCTGTATGCCTGTTTCCTTTTACACTATTCACGCATAGGCGCGGGCATCCGGTTCTGGGTGCTTTATCTGTACTGCATGTTGCTGCTGGGCGCCATTTATCTGGTAAAATTCATGGTGCTGAAATTCATTGGCTGGGTTTTTTCCATATCCCGGGCTACCGATATTTATATTTTTATTGTCTTTTTAGTGAATAAAATGTTAGGAATTTTCCTGCTCCCCTTCTTGATTATAATCACTTTTTCGGGCTCCGGGGTACGGGAAATATTCATAACAATTTCATTGGCAATGGTTTTTGTCTTGTGGCTCTATAGGGTGCTGGCCGCCTACCGGCCAGTGCGCAACGAAATAAAACTAACGCCGTTTTATTTTTTTCTGTACCTTTGCGCCTTCGAAATAGCACCCCTTCTATTGATTTACAAGGTGTTATTGACATATTTGGAAAAAGTGTATTAAATTTGCAAATCCAGAGGGGCACACACATGATTAAAAACGGGGATAAAAAAAGGATTTTAATCACTCAACCCAGACCTGAAACTGACAAGTCGCCGTATTTCGAGTTGGCTAAGAAATATGACGTGGAACTCGCTTTTCATCCCTTTATACGCCTGGAACCCATTCCTGCAAAAGATTTCCGCAAACAGAAGATAGATATCGCCCTATTTACGGCCGTCATTTTCACCAGTCGCAATGCCATCGATCATTTCTTCCGTATATGCGAAGAAATGAAGATCAGCATCTCCCAGGACACTAAATATTTCTGCATCACGGAGGCCGTCGCTCTTTATCTGCAAAAGTTCATTCTCTACCGCAAAAGAAAAGTTTTCTATGGCGCAGACGGCCTGAATAAAAGCATGTTCGACGTCATCAACAAACATAAGGAGAACGAGAAGTTCCTTTATCCCTGTTCTGAGAACCAGCAGGACAACGAGATCATCAACTGGCTAAAACACAACAACTGTGGTTTCGCTACTCCCTTTATGTACCGCACCATCAGCAATGACGTCAAAGTAATATTCGATCAAAGCGGCGATTACGATATCATCTGTTTCTTCACACCCAGCGGTGTGAAAAGCCTTTTCGACAATTACCCCAAGTTCAAACAGAACGGAACCAAGATAGGCGCTTTCGGCAGTAACACTTCCCGCGCAGTGGAAGAGGCGGGCCTTACCCTGGATATCAAAGCTCCCCTTCCCCAGGCTCCTTCCATGGTTTCGGCCCTGGAAAAGTATCTGGCTGTGACCGGCAAGAAAAAATAAAATCTCCCGGTGAATAATGGCACATACCAATCGTCTCTCGAAAGAGACCAGCCCGTATTTATTACAACACGCCCACAATCCGGTGGATTGGTTTCCGTGGGGCGCCGAAGCCTTGCAAAAGGCCCGTTCAGAAGACAAGCCCATCCTTGTCAGCATTGGTTATGCGGCCTGTCACTGGTGTCATGTGATGGAAAAAGAAAGTTTTGAAGACACGGACACTGCCCGGTTTATGAACGAACATTTCGTGAACATTAAGATCGACAGGGAGGAAAGACCCGACCTGGATCATATTTACATGGATGCTGTACAAGCGATCATTGGCAGTGGCGGCTGGCCGCTCAATGTATTTCTTACCCCGGAGGGCAAACCTTTTTATGGCGGAACCTATTTCCCTCCCCGGCCTGTTTATAACCGGCCTTCATGGAAGGACGTGCTCAGCGGGGTGAGCACAGCTTTCAAAGACAGGAGGGCGGAGATCGAGCAGCAGGCAGACAATCTTACCCGGCATGTTACAGTCTCCGGTAACTTTGGCATCGGGAGCAGCGCGGTCCCGGGAGCCGGTTCGGCCGCAGACACAGGGGCCTCCAACCCTTTTACAGAAGAGACCCTGCGACAGATACGCGACCAGCTGTTGTCCACCGCCGACAAAACGGAGGGCGGTTTTGGCGGCGCTCCCAAATTCCCTCAAACCTTTTCCCTTCGCTGGCTGCTGCACTATTACTATTTTACGAAGGACAGCGCCGCCCTCGACCAGGTCTGTCTCAGTCTGGACAAAATGATCGCCGGCGGCATTTACGACCAATTGGGCGGAGGTTTTGCCCGGTACTCCACGGACAACGAATGGCTGGTCCCTCATTTCGAAAAAATGCTATATGACAATGCCTTATTGATCATTACCCTGAGCGAAGCCTACCAGTTGACAAAAAAAGAAAGCTATCGGGAAGTAATTGAACAAACCATAACATTCATTCAGAGAGAGTTATCCAATGGGGAAGGCGGATTTTATTCGGCGCTGGATGCAGACAGCGAAGGGATTGAAGGAAAATATTATGTGTGGGACCAGACAGAGATAGAAAAAGTCCTTGGCGACGATGCCGCGCTGTTTGGCGAAGTCTATGGGGTCACAGCGGAGGGCAATTGGGAAGAAAAGAATATTTTGACCCGCACCGGAAGACCCCTGTCCCCGGACGAGCAGCAACGGGTACAACATGCCGGGACCCGTCTGCTGGAATACCGGTCCCGCCGTATCCCTCCGGCTCTTGACGACAAAGTGTTACTGGGATGGAACGCCCTGATGAATATAGCCTGTGCAAAAGCTTATGCCGCGTTGGGCAACGATCTGTACCGGGAAATGGCGATCCGCAACATGGCTTTTCTACAGCAGCGGTTCAAGGGAGAAGGAATATATTTTTATTATCATTCATATAAAGGAGAGGCCCGTTATCCAGCCTTTCTGGATGACTATGCAGGTCTCATCGCCGCCCTCATCGGATTACAGGAGATCACGGGGGATGGCGATTATCTGCTGCAGGCCCGTGACATTCTGCGCGAGGTGACCGAACATTTCAGCGAACAGGAAACCGGATTTTTCTTCTATACCCACGACCAGCAACAGGACCTGATCTTACGGAAAAAAGAAGTTTACGATGGTGCGACCCCATCCGGAAATTCCATGATGGCACTTAATTTGTTATACCTAGGCGTCGTTTTCGACGAACGGGACTGGGCAGACCGTGCATTTCGCATGGCTGCGGCACTTAGCCGGCCGGTAACTGCCTATCCAGGGTCTTTTGGCGGTTGGGCAACCCTGTTTCAGGCGTTTACGTATACTATTCCAGAGGTAGTCATTACCGGCCAACAGCCGGAAAAGACCCGGAAGGAGTTTTTAGAACATCTTATTCCTTACCGGGTCTTGCAATCTGCAGACCGGCAAAATACCCAATTCCCATTATTACGGGATAAACTTATCGATAAGCTTTCCCTAATATTCCTATGTAAAAACTACTCATGTCAACTCCCTGTAAATGAAGTAGCTACAGCCATCCGAAACCTGGAAAATGTGTATAAGTTTCAATCATGAATGTACAATAAACGGGCATCGGGCGCGTTTATTAAACTAGCATCTTGAAATCGAGCAGTTTAAGCAGAAAACGCCCACAGCTGCACGGTTTCTTCCGACGGGGAAAAGCACACTTTTTTCGCCGGAGCAAAGCTTTGACTTTCGAAAAATAAATTTTAAACTTGTAGCGAGATGTTGTCAAAAGATTTTTTTTGCCCAATACCCTTTAATATTATGAAAATGAAAAACCTATCCGTTTTGACGGCCTTTTTCGCCATTTTTATGACGGCAGGCTGTAAACTAGGTGGAAAATCCGGCAAAGGATTACCTGATGACGGGCAGCTACATGGCGTCGCTCCCGCAAGTGGTTACAATCTTTCCAAGCCTCCGGGCATGGTCTACATTCCACCGGGCACCTTCCACATGGGACCGAGTGATGAGGATGTTAACTACGCTTATACTTCCCGCAACAGACAAACTTCGATCAGTGGTTTCTGGATGGATGCTACCGAGATCACCAACAACGAGTACCGTCAGTTCACCAACTGGGTACGGGATTCTACCGCTGCTGTCCTGATGAACTATGGCAAGGACGTGGACGGCCGTTTCCAGATCGACTGGAAAAAAGCCCAGACGATCAAATGGGGTGATAAGGCTACCATTGAGAAAGTCGACCAGATGGTCGTAACACCCGATAACCGCATTTTTGGCCGCAAGGAGATCGATCCCAGCAAGCTGGTTTATCACTCCGAGACCTTTGACCTGAAAGAAGCCGCTGCCAAGCAGAATGAAGGCAAGCCGCGCTCTCAGTTCATCCGTAAGAAAGACGTGAAGGTCTATCCTGATACCCTGGTATGGATCCGGGATTTCAGCTACTCGTATAACGAGCCCATGACCAAACGCTACTATTCGCATCCTGCATTCGGCAACTACCCTGTAGTTGGCGTTAACTGGACACAGGCTACCGTCTTCTGCGAATGGAGGACCAACTACCTGAATGGATTCCTGGAAAAGAAGAAATTGGCTACCGAATCGAGTTTCCGTCTTCCTACCGAGTCGGAATGGGAATACGCTTCCCGCGGCGGTCGTTCTCAATCCATGTATCCCTGGGGTAACTATTATTTAAGGAATAAAAAAGGCTGCTTACTCGCTAACTTCAAACCTGGTCGTGGTAACTACCCTGAAGATGGCGGATTCTATACTGTACGGGCGGATGCCTACTGGCCCAACGATTTCGGTCTGTATTGCATGGCCGGAAACGTCGCCGAGTGGACCTCTTCTTTCTACTATGAAGGATCCTATAACTTCTCGCACGACATGAACCCTGATATCCGCTGGAACGCAAAAGACTCTGATCCCCCCCGTATGAAACGCAAAGTTATCCGTGGTGGCAGCTGGAAGGATGTAGGTATCTATCTGCAGACCAGTTCCCGCACCTATGAGTATCAGGATACGGCTAAATCATACATCGGTTTCCGTTGTGTGATCGACCTGTCACCCACTGTTACGAACCGCAAATAACTTCGCCGATAAGTAAAATTTTTTAATAGAAACACCGTTTTTGATTTTAAGAGACCGCAAAAAAATCAACAGGAACTCTTTTTCCATAACCCTTTAAAATCCTTTAAAAACAATTTAAAAATTAATCACTATGAGCGCTGGAGTATCAAAATCTACCGAAAGACTGATAAATATCATTGTGTGCGTTGGTGCAGCCGTCGTTATCTTCGGTGCCCTGCAAAAGATCCTGCATACCAAGCTGGCCGACTTCTTTCTGACTGCCGGTCTGCTGACTGAAGCTCTTATCTTCCTCGTATACGCTTTCTTACCTCCTCCCGGAGGCGAAATGCATGCACTGGTTGAAGCATTGCCCAAACTGGCGAGCAGCGGCTCCAGCGGCAATCCCGCCCTCGACAAGATGGACAAGATGCTGCAGGAAGCCGACATCACTCCGGCTAACCTGAAGAATCTGAGCGAAGGTTTCAAGAAATTTGGTACTACTGTTGAAAAGATCAGTGATGTATCCGGTGCTCTCGCCGCTACCACGGATTATACCAACAAGACAAAAGAAGCTTCTCTGGCCCTGGACAGCATGAAAGGCGCCTACCAGAATGCTACCAACACCATTTCCAGCTTTAATGCCGCAGCCGACAGCACCAAACAATTCCATTCTCAGGTACAGGTCCTCACCAAGAACCTGGGCTCTCTGAATGCGATCTATGAGCTGGAACTGCAGGATACCAATAATCACCTGAAAGCCATGAACAGCTTCTATGGCAATCTGGTGAAGGCTTCTGAAACTATGCAGGGTAGCGTATCTGACGCCAAGAAAACACAGGAACAGATCGCTCTGCTGGCTAAGAACCTGGGTAACCTCAACCATGTTTATGGTAACATGCTCAGTGCCATGCAAGGCCGGCAGGCATAAAGACGGGCCCCGGCCCGTTGGCCAAAAGCCCATATATCTACCTGAAGTAAGCCAAAGCCCGTTTTGTCCGGCCCGCATGAACCTTGAAAAACTATATTATTAGTACAAATAATTTACTGACCCATGTCTTTACCAAAAGAACCGCGGCAGAAGATGATCAACATGATGTACCTGGTACTGACAGCCCTGCTGGCGCTGAACGTATCCGTGGAAGTGTTGAATGCCTTCAAAACCGTAAATCATAGTATCGAAAGATCCAATACAGTCATCGCCGAAAAAAATGATCTGACCTACAAATCATTTGAAGCAAAACTGGTCGACCCGCAAACGGCAGCCATCGCCAAGATCTGGGCTCCTCCAGCGCAACAGGCTAAAAAACTTTCCTCCGACCTGACGACTTATCTCGAAGGCCTGAAGGAAAACCTCATCAGCGAGTCTAACCCTCAGATGAAAGATGGTAAAAGAGAATTCACGGACGGTAACCTCGACGCCGCCACCCGGCTGTTCGACACCAAAGGCGAAGGAAAGGTTCTGTACGAGAAACTGAAGAAGTATCGCACCGACCTGCTCAACCTCGTCGATCCTGCTCATTACGAAGGAATATCCGATGCAGTGAAAGCCGACCTCGCCAAACAAAAGGCGGAGTTCACCCACCGTCTGCCCTTGGATACCCGCATTCCGGAGTCCGAATCCGGCAACGCCCTCACCGGCGACAGTGCCAAAGACTGGACCATCCGTTACTTTCACATGACTCCGACCATCGCCGCGCTGACCATCCTCAGCAAATTCCAGAGCGATGTGAAGAACTCTGAATCACAGGTGATCGATTACCTGCACAAACAGATCGGTGAAGTAAAGGTGGTGTTTGATAAATTCGAACCCCTGGTAGGTACCAACGCTACCTATCTGATGCCTGGTGACGAATTGGAAGTAACAGCCGGTATCGGTGCTTTCAGCGCCGCTGCAAAACCAAAAGTCTTTATCAACGGCAACCCTCAGCCGCTTGGCGACGACGGTACCGCACTGTATAAAACAAAGGTTAGCTCCACCGGCACTATTAATGTGAAGATCGAGTATACCAAACCCGACGGCAGCATCGGCACCATCGACAAGCCGGTAAAATATACGGTAGGTCAGCCTTCCGGCGCCTCTGTCTTCCTCGAAAAAATGAACGTGCTGTATGTGAAGGAAGACAACCCGTTGAAGATATCCGGTGGTAGCGTAGGCCGTGAAAAAGTACACGTGTCCTTCACCAACGGTGAGATCACCAACACGGGCGGCGACGACTACAACGTAGTCCCGACCACTCCCGGCGAAGGCAAGATCATCGTCAACGCCGCCGGTAAGGTCACCGAGTTCAAGATGCGCGTGAAATACCTGCCCAATCCCACCGGATTCGTTGGTACCAAGAATGGCGGTGCCATGTCCTCCGCCGAATTCAAGGCGAATGGCGGTCTGCTGGCCAGACTGGAAAACTCGGAGTTCCAATCCCCCTTCACCGTAGTAGGCTATAAGCTCGCTGCGATCGGCGGTGGTATCTCCCAGTACCAGGAAGCTGCCAACGAGGGTTCCCGCTGGAACGGCCAGGCACTGGGAATCGTTAGCAGGGCTACCCCCGGCACGAACATTTTCTTTGATAACGTTCGGGTAAAAGGTAAGGACGGACGTATCCGTGAATTGCCTCCGATGGTATTCACTCTGAAATAAATTGACCAGATCTGTCCGCTCAGCTGAGCGGACAGATCTTTCTGAAACCTTTATATAAGACAAACTAAGAGAGATGAAAAAGCAGTTTATCAGATTATGTCTCCTGGCGGTAGTCTTCTCCTGCATCGCAGGAGCGGCAGATGCGCAGGCCAAAAAGCGCACCACGGCCAAAAGAAAGCCTACTACTACAAAAGGAAAGGGCACGACCAAGAATAAAGGAGCAGCCGATGCGACTGTAGCCCCTGTCAAGGATACAACGGCTAAACCCGCTGTCGTTCTGCAGGCAGACATCAAACTGGATACTCCCCGCCGGTCGCTTCGCAACGATGCTATCATCGAGCGTAATCTGGTAAAGGATCGTACCCCTCTCACCTATGAGCATATCCGCGAGGACGATGCCGTATACCGTCAGCGGGTCTGGCAGGAAATAGACGTCCACGAAAAGATGAACCTCCCCTTTGTCTACAAGGCAACGGAAGATAATGGTAATCAACGATTTATTAATATATTGCTGAATGGTATCAAGAGCGGCCAGATTACAGCCTTTGATGCCAACATGGATGACCGCTTCACAACGCCCGTCACCTTTGGCCAGATCGCCGCTAATGTGGTGGCCGCACCTCACGTCATCCAGATCCCCGATCCGGTAAATGACCCTGATGGCTCCAAAGGCCTGATGAAGGACACCCTTATCCAGGAAGAATTTGACCCGGAATCCATCGAAAGATACCAGATAAAGGAAGAATGGGTATTCGACAAGGAATCGTCCCGTATGCATGTTCGTATCCTGGGCATCGCCCCGGAGAAAGCCGTAAAGAATGCCGACGGTACGCTCAGAGGCGTGGTTCCCATCTTCTGGGTTTATTACCCCGATCTACGCCCCATGCTGGCCAGGTTTGAAGCTTATAATGGCAAGAACTACGGCGCCCGCATGAGCTGGGAAGAATTGTTCGAAAGCCGCATGTTCTCCGCCCGCATTATCAAATCTACCGTTGATAATCCTGGCGACCAGTATATCGCTGGTTATATAAAGGATGATATCCTCCGTCTGCTGGAAGGTGAAAATATCAAAGAGAAGATCTTTAACTACGAGCAGGACCTCTGGTCGTACTAATTCCGATAAAATATTCAACGAAGGGCGCCATCACAGATGGCGCCCTTTTCTTTTCGGCGCAACTTAGCAGCACCCCTTAAATAAGTAACTATAAATTAATTAGTTATTACAGAATATTTTTTTTAAAAATACCCAAAAGCCGCTATTGTTGTATAGAATACTTTTACTACTTTTACAATGGTTTTTCATAGGATATTGGATTTTAAAAACGGGGCTGGATGTCTATCCGGGCCCCTTTTTTTTAGCCCTTTCCCGGCTCTTCTGCACCCCTTTCGGACGCTTCTTCCCCCTTTTTCTCTACTGCAAAATACCCATATACCACTTTAGCCTTCGCCTGCCCGATGACCTCCGCCAATTCGGCTTCTGTCAACTGACGGATCTTTGTCACGCTCCGGAATTTCTTTAATAAAAGATCAGCCGTCCGGCGCCCGATACCTTCTATCTGCTCCAACTCATTGGTAAATGTGCCCTTGCTCCTTTTCTGCCGGTGGAAGGTGATCCCAAAACGGTGCACCTCATCGCGAATGCGGCGCACCAGGTGAAGACTGTCGCTATTATAAGGGAGTTTGATCGATTCGCTGTCTCCGGGAAAAAAGATCTCTTCTTCATTCTTCGCCAGTCCCACTACCGTCATCATACCCGCAAGCCCCAATTCGGTAATACTCTCCATTGCCGCGCCCAGCTGGCCTTTGCCGCCGTCGATGATCACCAGTTGGGGAAAAGACTGCTGCTCGTCACGAAGACGTTTGTACCGGCGATAGACTACCTCTTTCATGGTTGCAAAATCATTGATACCCTGCACCGTCTTTACATTGAAATGCCGGTAGTCTTTTTTGCTTTCCACTCCATCGCGAAAACATACCATCGCAGAAACAGGATAGCTCCCCTGAAAGTTAGAGTTATCAAAACATTCAATATGAACCGGCAATTCAGGTAATTGCAGGTCTTCCATCAATTGATACAATACCTGTTTGCGTTCGTCCGGGGTTTTTCCTTCGAGTTGTAGTATCTTTTTCTTTCGCAGCTCTTCGCGGAAATATCCTACATTTTTCTCGGATAGTTCCAGCAGCTTCTTCTTATCCCCCCCTTTTGGTATCGTCTGTATAACCCCTTCCTCCGGGTATTCAATGACGAAAGGCAGGATCAACTCCTTGGCCATGCTGTTAAAAGTTGCCCGCAATTGCGCTGCAGTGAAGGCCAGTACTTCTTCATCTGACTCTTCCAGGTGTGTCTCCACCTGCGTTGTATGCGTTTGTACGATCGTGCCCGTCTCTATCATCAGGTAGTTGACATAGGCCAGATCGCCATCCCGTGCGATAGAAAATACATCCGCATGCGCGAGATGCCTGCTGACGATCACGGACTTCGCCTCATAATTTTCAAGATGCACCAACTTTTTGCGGATCATCTCCGCTTTCTCGAAATTCATTTTTTCCGCCAGATCGCGCATCTCTTTTTTGAATTCCTGCATCAGCGGACCCAGATTGCCTTTCAGCACATTCTTCAATTGTACCAGACCTTCCCGGTAATCTTCGGATGTTTGCAAGCCTTCACAAGGTCCCTTGCAATTACCCAGATGATATTCCAGACAAACCTTGTATTTCCCCTTCCGGATCTGGGCATCGGAAAGATTGAGCTGACAGGTCCGAAGCTGGATATTACTCTTCACCAGATCGAGCAGTTCCCGCACCCGTCCAACGGAAGTAAAAGGTCCAAGATATTCCGATCCGTCATTGATCTTCCGTCTTGTCAGGAACACGCGGGGAAAAGGCTCGTTTTTGATGACGATATACGGATAGGTCTTATCATCCTTGAGGTTGATATTAAAGCGTGGCTGGAACTGTTTGATCAGGGAGTTCTCCAGTAAAAAAGCATCCTGTTCTGAATTCACGATAGTGAATTCAATGCGCCGGATACGCTGTACCAGCTCATGCGTTTTATAGGTAGTAAAGGTTTTGGTAAAGTATGAGCTCACCCGCTTGCGCAGGTGTTTGGCCTTTCCCACGTAGACCAGCTCGTCCTTCTCGTCGAAATATTTATAGATGCCCGGATGAACAGGGATGGTATGGGCGATCTGGCTGAATTGTTCTGCTGTCATGTCTACATTTATTCTTCTTCGTCCCAGACTACTCTGAGCTGTTGTTCCACCGGCGATCTTCCTTTCACCGTGGTCATGGTCACTATCTGGAAACCCTTGCCGGCGCGCCAGTACATCTTTTCCAGGATCGAGCTATCTCCGGATATGCGATTCTTCTCCAGGTAAATGCTTTTTACCTTCTGTGAGCCGTTGCCGGCAGAGGTCTGTACGTCCACCCGCCGTAAGGGTAAGTCCCTGATCGCCGTGGAATAGGTGAAGGTTATCGATTGTGTGGTCTTGTCTACGAATGCATTTTCGGTGAAGTTCTTTTCAAAACTGCCGTTGTGCAGTTCAAGGGGAAGGAATTGCAGCGCCAGGACATTGAACTCCCGCACCTGGATGAAGGCTGAGTCTGTCCTGCCGTTTCCGGTAGTATATTTTTTTAACGCCAGCGGGATAGAGTCAAGATGCAATATCTCGCTCTCGAGGTACTCCGCTACCGGAAAAAAAGAATTTTTTGTTGAATCGGTCGAGGACAGGGAGTCCTGTTTGGGCAGATTGGCAGACTGATGATGATTGCCACAGGCGGTCAGAAAAAATGCCGCCGCGAGGCAAAGGACAACGAAATGCTTCATGCAGCAAAGTTACGACTATTCGCTAAGCGGGCCATGCGGTCGGACCACCGCGCCCTGCACGGCCCGCCCTGCCGCCCTACGGCAGCTCCTTCACGATGCCTATCTTGAATCCATATCCTTTCAGGTTCTCACTGATGGGATACTGGTTCGTGTTGTAGGTAGAAAGCAGTTGGTACCGGAATTCAGGACCAGCCTGCAGACGGACATTACCGACTTTATAGGTAAGAAAAGCTTCCAATGCTCCGCTGACATTCCAGCGCCGGAGGAGCGATGGTTCTTTGGTATAACCAGTATAGTCGGAGGTGAGCATGTAGGAATTGGTATTGAGCAGATAACTTGGCTGGACGGTAGCGCCTATATTAAATTGCAACCGCTCGTTGCCCAGAATCCTCAACTCAAAACCCACCGGTGCGGACAATTGATAATAGTCATTGTTAAACGTCTGTTGCGTCCGGCCGCCAAAATTGCCGATCGACGTATAGGAGGTGAGAGAGTCGATGATGTATCCGTAATAGGAACTTAATGCGATGGTCGCCTGTTGTGGAGTGGAAGAGGCATAAGCCTTGATCTTATACCGGCTGAAATTGAATTGCAATCCTCCCTTAATGGACAGATTGCGCGTCACCCGATACAGCAAACTACCGCCAACCGCGAATCCCAGCGCCGGCGAATGATCGACATAACGTTGAGCGTCGCCGGGATGGGTCAGCGCAACGGGCGCATTCGGTATGAACTTCGCAAGGCTAAAGTCTCCACCCTGCAGCGAACGGTAATTCACCGTAGGCGAGAGGGTCAGTTGAAAATAGGTTCTGGGTTGGCGGGTCTGTTCCGGCAGCGTATACATCGCGTAATCATGCAGCCAGTAGATCCGCTGCCGGTCGGCATTTTCTGCGATGGTCGTTGCATCTGCTTTCCCCGCAACAGCGGCCTCCCCGGATACGGCGCCATCGGCTACAGGAGAAGAACCGCCTGGTTTGGTCCGGGCCAGATGATCCGCCCGGTTGTTACGCGCTGTCTGCACCTCTTTTGAGCTGAGGCTTTCCAGCACGCTTTGGGGGGTAATTCCCGGGGCTTCATCGGTAGTCTCTTTCGAGGCTGCAATGCCATGCATCCCGCGGGCCGTCCCATTGTCTATGCCGGGACGAGCCGCCAGTCCACCCGGATTAGCCGAACCCGTAGGACCGTCTTCTGAAACCCTTACCAGTCCTGCATCTGAAACAGTCGTCCCTTTGGGGACAATGACAGCCAGGACAGGCGCATGGTCCGGAAGTTTAACGGCATGACTCAGGAACTCGGAGAGATCCGGCTGGCTGATCACCAGGTTGCTCAAGGTGATCGTAACGCCTTTATAGGCCTGATCTTCGCCCTCTTCTCCGTTGCCATCGGAGAGAACAAGAACGTCACGTCTGGCGGCCAGTGCCGATGTATTCCCGGAGTGATCCTGGGTAATTGCCGGATGCCGTAACGGTCCGATTGCCGCAGGTCTGGCAGAAGGAGCAGGAGTATTAACAGCAGTCACGTTTTTCGCAGCCAATACCGGATGCGGCGACGGTGCGATCAATTCCCGGCCCGCAAAAAACAGGATACCCCCGACCAGTACCGACATGCTCCCTATAAACCATCTTCTTTTAGTATGTAATGAGTTGTGAACCCCTTTCCATACGTTCTCGGAAGGGTACATCTTATATTGCTCTGTCTTTTCCCTGATCAGTTGCTCAAAATCGTCACTATAGAAGTTGCTCTCCTTCATTTGTCAATCAGTTTTAGGGATATTTTCATGGGTTTGGATTTAACTAACGAATTGCGACCAGCCATTCAGATTTTTCTCTTGGTTTGGGCAGTATTTTCTTTCTGATCAGGATGTCTTCCAGCATTTGTTTTGCCCGGGTATATTGTGAACGACTTGTACTTTCTTCGATGTCCAGCATGTCCGAGATCTCTTTATGCGAATAACCTTCTATCGCATACAGGTTGAGAACGGTGCGATATCCCATCGGCAGCAGTCGGATACATTCTACTATCTGTTTGGCCTGTACGATGGAAGGGACACTCTCCTCACGCACCTGGACGCCATGTGCATGTACAATGTCCAGGCTTTCATTGAACCGTTTGTTTTTTTTGAGGTTATTGATACAGGTATGAACGATGATCCGCCTGATCCAGCCCTCAAAAGCACCCTTGTTTTGAAAGGTGTGTATCTGGGAAAATACTTTGATAAACCCCTCCTGTAACATATCCTCTGCATCTTCCCTGTTGTGGGCGAACCGGTAGCAGACGGCCAGCATCTTGGGACTGTATCGGTTGTACAATTCCCGCTGAGCAGCCGCCTCATTTTTTAAACAGCCTTGTAGTATGGCTTCTTCGGTCATAAAATAACCGTAAATTGGTTGCCCTGTAATTTAGACAATTTTAACGAGGTAAAGCTGCGTACTAATAAAAAAAATGAGTCCCAGGCTATCGGTTAAAAGTAGCCTTGGGCCTCATTTTATCTAATGTCTTGGGAAATACTCCGTATTTCCTGGAAGGGGCCCGGAAGGCCCCTTATTTTTTTACGAAACCAGCACCTGGCCTGTCATTTCAGGCGGTATCTCTAATCCCATCATTGTCAGAATAGTAGGCGCCAGATCACCTAGTTTGCCCGGCCGGATACCCCCTTTCCAGTCCTTGTCAATGATGAAAAAAGGCACCGGGTTCATGGTATGCGCCGTATTGGGGCTGCCATCGTCATTCACCATATAATCGGCATTCCCGTGATCGGCCGTTAGAAAAACGGTGTAACCATTGTCCAGCGCGGCTTCTACCACTCGTTTCACACACTGGTCCACCGTCTCCGCCGCCTTGATGGCCGCTTCCCAGATGCCCGTATGACCGACCATATCGGCATTGGCATAGTTGAGACAGATAAAATCAGCCGTTTTGTTCCGGATCTCCGGGACAATGGCATCCGTCAGTTCCACCGCGCTCATTTCCGGCTTCAGATCATAGGTAGCAACCTTCGGGGAAGGGACCATGATCCTGTTTTCCCCCTGGAAAGGCGTTTCCCTTCCGCCGCTGAAGAAAAAGCTGACATGCGGGTATTTCTCCGTCTCCGCGATGCGTATCTGTTTCAGCCCTTTACCAGCAATGATCTCACCGAGGGTATTCTTCAGGTCATCATTTTCAAAAATGATATTAACCCCCTTGAACCGCTGATCATACTGGGTCATCGTGGTATAGTGCAGAGATAGTTTTTTCATTTCCTGCTCAGGAAAATCGGTTTGGGTGAGCACTTCGGTGATCTCCCGGCAGCGGTCTGTCCGGAAATTGAAACAAATGACATAGTCCCCATCGGCAATGGTGGTCAGCGGCTGCTGATCCGAACCAACGATCACCGTGGGTTTGATGAATTCATCGGTGACCCCGTCGGCATAGGACTGCTCCACTGCTGCAAGGGCATCTGTAGCCTTGGGGCCTGTTCCCCGGACCAGGGCATCATAGGCCAGTTTGACCCTCTCCCACCGTTTGTCCCGGTCCATAGCATAGTACCGGCCGCTGACCGTAGCGATCTTACCTGCCGTCTTATTCAGGTGTGACTGTAGATCCCGGATATAACCCAGGCCGCTTTTAGGGTCCGTATCCCGGCCGTCTGTAAAGGCATGGATAAAGACATTCGTTAACCCTTCCTTTACGCAGGTGTCGACTATCGCCTTTAGGTGACGGGTATGGGAATGTACCCCCCCCTCACTCACCAGCCCCAGCAGATGCAGGGGTTTTCCCGCCGACCGGGCTCCCCGGATGGCTGCCAGCAAAACCTCGTTTTTGGAAAAACTTCCGTCCCGGATGGCAACATTTATTCGTTGTAACTCCTGGTTGACGATACGCCCTGCGCCCAGGTTCAAATGTCCTACTTCCGAATTGCCCATCTGGCCCTCCGGCAAGCCCACTTCTTCACCATAAGTCACCAGGGTGGTATTGGGATAGGATTGATATAAAGAGCTGACGAAGGGTACCCGGGCATGTTGAATGGCGTCCGAGGAGGCCTCTTTCCCCAGCCCCCATCCATCCATAATGACTAGAATAACTTTTTTTGGATTTGACATAAAAGACGGCTTTAAGCTTTTTTAGGAGGCCTTGGAAGGGCCTCGTCTTGTGGCGGCAAAGGTAGCGGATTCGCTGCGTCATCCCCTCTAAAACACCCATTTAGTACTATTTTTTAGCAACTAAGACAGTTTGGCATATAATTGGTACTAAGCCTGATGACTAATATTCTATTTATTATGAAAAGCATTCTTGGGTTGGTGTTGGTGTCATTCGCACTCTCGCTTGGCCTGGTTTCTTTCCATCCTTTGTATAAGCCTGACGATCGCCCCTTATATACACTAGATGAAATAACTTCCGCTATGCGTATAGGCAATGCCGGCCAGTTGAGCAGATATCTGGATACCCGGGTGGACATCGCTCTTCCGGACAAAAGCGATACTTATAGCCGGATACAGGCAGAAATGATCATCCGTGATTTCTTCTCCACTAACGGCGTTCAGAATTTTCTGGTCAAACGTAAAGGGACAAATGGAGCATCGGAATTTTGTGTAGGGGTTCTTCAGACCCGGAATGGCGATTACCGGACCACGTTTTTTATCAAACAGAAAGGCGATAAACAATACCTGCAGGAACTAAGGTTCCAAACCAACCAATAAAAACTAGTCCTGTAACAGATTTTTTTGTATAAGGGCCCGTCGCGAGACGGGCTCTTATTTTTCCGTAGCTTTGCCCCATGCCTAATTTTTTTGATGATCAGTTGCAACGCCTTGTACACAACGCCTTACTGGAAGACGTTGGCGACGGCGACCACACTACCTTAGCCTGTATCCCCCCTGACGCCAGGGGAAAAGCGGTCCTGCACATCAAACAGGATGGCATACTTGCGGGAATGGAAATAGCCGAAAAGATACTGAAAATGAAAGAGCCCACGGCCCGGTTTACCGCCTACAAACGGGACGGCGAACTGATGCGCGATGGCGAAGAAGCCTTTGTCGCAGAGGCGACCGTACATACCATCCTGCAATGCGAACGCCTTATCCTGAATTGTATGCAGCGCATGAGCGGCATCGCCACGCTCACTCGTCAATATGTCGACCGGCTGCAGAAATACAAAACCCGTGTGATTGATACCCGCAAGACGACACCCAACTTCCGTCTTTTGGAAAAAGATGCCGTCCGCATCGGAGGCGGCATCAACAATCGATTTGGCCTGTATGATATGATCCTGCTGAAGGATAACCACATCGATTATGCCGGCAGCCTGGAAGCCGCCATCGAAAAAGCCAGCACTTACAGGCAAACCCACAAACCCCAGTTGAAAATAGAAGTGGAAACCCGTAATCTCGAGGAGGTGCGGCGGGTACTGGCCATCGGGAAGGTAGACAGGATCATGTTGGATAATTTTACCCCGCGTCAGCTTTCGGAAGCCCTTTCCCTTATCGGTGACCGCTACGAAACAGAGGCCAGCGGAGGCATCAATCTGAATAACATCGAAGACTTCGCACGCACCGGCGTGGACTATGTCAGCGTGGGCGCCCTTATCCACCAGGCCAAAAGCCTGGACCTGAGCCTGAAGGCAGTGACACTCTGATCAGATAACCCCTGTCCGTTCAAAATCGAATGACCATGAACAAAAAGAAGATCAACAACAACGGGATCGTTTATTCCACCGATCCCGATTTCCGGCAGACCGAAGACAGCCCCGCCGAAGAAACACTGCCGGCTAAACAACAGCGGCTAAAAGTAAGACTGGATACCAAACAACGGGCTGGCAAGGCCGTGACACTGATAGAAGGGTTCGTCGGTAAAAAAGATGACCTGGAAGACCTTGGAAAAAAATTAAAAACACATTGCGGCACAGGAGGCTCGGTAAAAGACGGCGAGATCATCATCCAGGGGGACCAGCGCGATAAAATAACCCAATGGCTGACCAGGAATGGTTACTCCGCCACCAAACGTAGTTGAATCTATTAAACGTAGCTGGATCTATCGTTTAAAAATGGGCGCGGTACTCCGGAAATTATTGCCGGTTACCTGTATGAAATAAGTTCCTGCTGCAAGACTGCTCACGTTCAGCAACTGGCTCCACCCTCCGCTGAGTTTCTGGAATGCCCAGGTCTGTAACGTTCTGCCCTGATGATCCAGCAATCTCACCTCCAGCGGTCCTGTAGTCCCGTTCGCCAATTGAAGATGGATATCCCCGTCAGCCGGGTTGGGGCTGATATGAAAACCTCTTTCCGCAATAGACACGACTACTCTTAACACATCATAGTACGTTGCGTGGCCATCCAGGTCCACCTGTTCCAGACGATAGAGATTAGTGCCCGCTAATGGATGTTCGTCCACCAGGACATAGGAATGGCCATTTTCGCCATCGGGTGCAGCCGCAACAGTATCCACGTCTGAGAAGGACTGACCATCGGCCGACCGCTGGACGATGAAATAAAGGTTGTTCTGTTCGAGGGTAGTCGTCCAGTTGACGGCTACCTGGGACTGGTCCGGCAGAAGGGTTGCCGCATATGCGCTTAGCTGCACGGGCAGCGGATCGGTAACCGCTGGTGCGCTACTGCGGGTATACTGTAACATCCATTGATAGGCATTCAGGCCATTGTGCAGATCGGTCGACGGATCATAGGTCACTGTCCAGCCTTCGTGACCGGAAGCGTCGTAAATGGTGTCTAATGCTTTTGGGTTTATCGCCGGAACAATACTGTTGATGAGGTTGATATTATCGATGGTGGTGCTGGCGGGCACCGTAGGATCGTTCTTGTTGGCTGCCGCAAATATCGGCAGGTTGGCCTTTGCCATCGCTTTAGCCCCGGCGTCACCGCTCCACAATTGCCCGCCGGCTATCGGTATTATGCCTGCCAGGATGTTGGCATTGCCGGGGCTGGAGGCATAGGCCCAGGTGACGCCGCCACCCATGCTGAGACCGGTGAGATAGATCCGTCCGGCATCCACACGATAATGCGTTATGGCATATCTGATCACACGATCGATATCCCCATTGGAAGGCCAGGCAATGAATTGCGGAGAAATAACAATAAAGGAATAAGTATTCCCCTTCACCGTAAAAGTCGCCGGGAATTGTCCCTGACTGATCAACTTTGGCGGACCATTCCGCAGGACAGCCGGCAGATCCGAACCTCCATTGCCCAGTTCGCCCACACCATGAATGAACACCAGCAAAGGATACCTGGTATTCCCGGAAGAATATCCCTGTGGCAGATATTCATAAAAACCATTGCTGTTGGGCCCGGTTGAAATATACATCGCGGTTTGCATCTGGGCGCCGGCGTTCGGAGGAATAGCCAGGGATACAAGCAGGCTGAGAGCTCCGCTTAAGAAAGAGAAGAATTCTTTCATGGCTTTTAATTTAACGGAGAATTAAATCAGGGCACAAAAAACCCCTGCCGGAAATGTGGATCACTCCTGACAGAGGTATGCGAACTATTTAAGCCGCCAAATCCATGCCAAAAAAATCGTATATGATGAAGGGGACGTTAGGTCACTGTCCCTGCGCGAGCGAATACGCTTTTTTATTGCCCCACATATTCAATAATTCGGATGAACAGATCTTGAAATCACCGCTCAGGCTTACATAGAGCCCCAGTACATCCTGTTGATTCAATGGGGACCCATCGATGCTTTCAAAACGGACATTGTACTGATTCACCAGGTTGGTATACACCGACCCTGTGGGCCATACCTGCGTACCCCGGTTGCTGATATTGATGAGATTGAACTTTACCCCGGCATGACGCTGACATTTTTTGGCGATGACTTCCGGCTGTTCCGAGCTTTCAATGAAAAGGTCCACTCCAACGATGAATTCCTTTTGCGTTTCCTCGGTAACCATCATTTCGTTGCGCGCCAGTTTGAACGCCGTTTGGGTAACAGGCATATTCGGCAGCAGGGGCTTGGCCATATGCCGGGGCGTCTTGCCGAAATTGGCGATAATGGCTTCCGCAAAGGCGGTGGTATTCAGGGCCGGCGTTTTCTTGTCCCCAAAATCTCCGGTATGGATACCCTGTTCCAACGTATATAATAAAGAGTTTTCGATGATCGCCGCATTTTCCATCAAACCAAGATGACGCAACATTGAGATGCCGCTAAGCAGGAGGGCCGTAGGATTGGCGATGTTCCTGCCCGCAATGTCCGGAGCCGTACCGTGAACGGCCTCGAAAATGGCAATATGATCACCGATGTTCGCTGAAGGTGCGAAACCAAGACCCCCTACCAGGCCGGCGCAGAGATCGGAAATGATATCGCCTTGCAGATTGGTCAATACGACAACGTCGAACTCCTGCGGCTTTACCACCAGTTTCATCGCCAGGTCGTCGACGATAATGTCATCTGCCTTCAGTTCGGGATAGTCCCTGGCCACTTCCTGAAAACATTCCAGAAAAAGCCCGTCTGTCAGCTTCATGATATTGGCTTTATGTCCGCAGGTGATCCGCCGGGCGTCATTCTTTTTCGCCATCTCGAAAGCATACTTTATCACCTGCAGGCTGCCCGGCCGGGTGATAAAACGGCGGCTCAAGGCCACATCCTGGGTCAGCATATGCTCGATGCCTCCATACGTATCTTCGATGTTCTCCCTCACAATGGTGATATCGATCGGTATTCCCGCTTTGGAAAATACGGTATCCACCCCATGCAGGGTCTGGAAGACCCTTTTATTGGCATAGGTGTTCCAGGTCTTACGCGCCGTCACATTCACACTCTTGACACCCTTTCCTTTCGGCGTTTCCATCGGTCCCTTGAACAAAATACCTAATTCTTCTATCGTATGTTTTGCCTCGGGAGTCATCCCATTGGAAAAGCCCTTATCAAAAACCCATTTCCCCATGTCTACCATTTCATATTCCAGCGCGACTTTCCCTGCCGAAAAAATGCCGAGTACAGCATCCATGATCTCCGGACCTATCCCGTCTCCTTTTGCTACTGCGATCTTCATATGTTATATTGTTTATATCTATTTCCTGTTCCTATTGTCCATTCCTGGCCTGACCAGACCCAAAATTAGGTTAAGATTTTGTGCCTATTTTGATTAACTTTAGAAAAACTTTGGTTGATGGCAAACAAGATCTCAGAAGGAATGGAGGTGAGCGTAGAGACCTTTTACCAGCCGGATTATTCCAACCCCATATCGGGTGAATACATGTTTGCCTATCGCATCACCATCGAAAATCACAATAATTTCTCTGTCAAATTACATCGTCGCCACTGGCATATCTTCGACAGCAATGGCAGCTACCGGGAAGTAGAAGGAGAAGGCGTGGTCGGCGTCCAGCCCATCCTCCAACCCGGGGAAAGATACCAATACGTCAGCGGTTGCAATCTCCGCACGGAAATGGGAAAAATGTATGGCTCCTATACTATGGAGAACCTGAATAACAAGAAATCCTTTGAGGTGAATATCCCCGTTTTTGAGATGATCGTGCCTTTCAAAATGAACTAGGAGAATTTAACGTTTTTTAATGCAACGGTTGTTTATTTTGCTGTGTCATTATGTTAACAACGTAATTCCATGAAAAAGCTCTTAAGCCTCCTGCTTATTTTGCTGGTCGTAGTATTCACCGGTTGCAAAAAGAGCGGCCCCACCAACCTCACCGAAATAAATGCACATGTTATCGATGGCGGCGATCCCTCCTACGATGGGATAGGACTTTATGTAAGAGTGGACAATTCCCAGGAGGCCGTTATTCCCATCAATCTTCCGGCGGAATATCAGAAAAAAGGCATCAATGTACAGGTGGCCATAAAATTTGTCGATACCGGTAAAACGACCCACCGGGGATATTCGGATCCTTCATCACCTGGTTTTCGCGTCGTATACATTGCGTCTATCCGGAAATTATAATAATGGCTTTTCTTTCGATACGCCTGCCCGGTACAAGGCGTAACCCATCATTCCAAAAAAAGCTACGCCCAGCAGATAATATCCTGTCTGCCCCAGACCGTCTGTCAGAAATTTCCCCAGACTCAGCTTGCCGATAATCAATTTTGCTTTTTCCGGAATATTCAGGAAAGCAAATAATACGCCCATCAGCGAACCGCCCGCCACCAGTCCTGTTGCGAAGAGATTGCCCCTTTCCAGATCCTCCTCTCCTTCTTTACCTCCCAGATCCCCTCTTTTCTTCTTTACCTGGTTGACCAGGCCGCGGATCGCTCCTCCGATGAAGATAGGCAGGGTAGTGGACAACGGAAGATATACGCCGATGGCGAAGCTTAGCGCCCGGATGCCGCAAAGCTCCATGACCAGGGCGAGAAAAGCGCCGGCCAATACAAAATTCCAGTCCAGGTTGCCGGACTGGATGCCCTTGATAAGCGTAGCCATCAGTGTCGCCTGGGGGGCGTTGTAAGTGCTGCCTATCGCATGGTGGATGCCTTTGGCTGCCAGTTCTGCGCTGGGTGTGTCAAGCGTCTTCACGGTAAACCCGATGGCAATGGACGAAACGATGACACCTACAAACAAAGCCAATTGCTGATATTTTGGAGTTGCTCCAACCAGGTAGCCCGTTTTAAGATCCTGGGAAGTGGCGCCGGCATTGGCTGCCGCGATACAAACCATACCGCCTACGACCAGGGCCATAGCCTCATAAGCTTTACCACCCCAGCCCACCGCAAGGAATATCAGGCAGGTGCTCATCACTGTAGCAATGGTCATCCCGGAGATAGGATTGTTGGAATTGCCGATCAACCCAACGATACGCGAAGAAACCGTAACGAAAAAGGCTCCGAACAGGACGATCAGAATACCAATGAGCAGCCGGTTGAAAAAAGAATTACCTGGAATGATGGTCAGCATGGCGATGAACAATATCAGGGCGATGCTACCAAACAAAACCACCTTAATGCTCAGGTCGCGCTCTGTCCGCAGCCGGGTCGTGCCGCCCTTTTCCTTCACCGAGCCAATACTGTCTTTAAAGGAAGAGACTATCGTAGGAATGGTCTTTATCAGGGTGATGAAACCACCCATCGCCACAGCTCCTGCCCCGATCAGCCGGACATAGGACCGGTAAATGGCGGATGCCGGGTCCGCAAACACATGAGCCACCGGGTCCCAGCCTCCATAACCTCCCGCCGTATTGATATCTTTCAGATAGCCTAATTTCACCTGCTGCATGGCAATACGCACCGGGTCGATCAGCGATGCCAGCAGGGGCTGCAGCACCAGCCAGCTCAGCACGCTACCCGCCACCAGGATGCCCGAGATGCGGGGACCGATGATATAACCTACCCCCATATACTCGGGAGTGATATCGGCGGATACCTGTGCAGAAGGAAATATCCTGTTGAGCCCTTTGCTCTTTATCGTATCGAATAAAGGCGTTTCTGCAACTATCCTGAACATTTTCTGCCCCAGTGCATAGACAAAGGCAAAACCAAGACCGGTGAAGGCTGTTTTCGCAAAATCCCCACCCTTTTCTCCTGCCTTCAGCACCGAAGCGCAGGCGGTGCCTTCCGGGTAAGGAAGGGTCTCATGTTCCTTTACGATCAATGCCCGGCGCAGGGGTATCATCATCAGCGTTCCCAGAAGCCCGCCAAAAACAGCCAGGATAAAGATCACCACATAGTCGAAATAATTCGCAGCCTCTGCCGTAGACAGAAAAAGAAACCCCGGCAGGGTAAAGACCACACCGGCGGCAATACTTTCACTGGCGCTGCCCGTCGTCTGGATGATATTGTTTTCCAGGATGGTCGTCTTAAAAAGTTTCCGGCCAAGGGTTATAGCCAGCACCGCGATAGGTATCGATGCCGAAACGGTCAACCCTGCCTTTAATGCCAGATAGACCGTCGAGGCGCCAAACAGGATACCAAAAATACTGCCCATCACCAGGGCTTTGACTGTAAACTCTTTCATTTCCGTCTCAGGAGCGACGAAAGGCTGGAAATTTTTTGCACCCATGCAAGTGGTTTTAGTTTATTGAGGTTAAGCCTCTCCCGTCTTCTCACGCACGATACCATTCAGCGACCGTATCCGGCTAAAGATCAGCACGCCTCCCACAATTCCTCCTACGAACCAGATGAGGAAATAAACCCGTTTGTCCGGAAATTTATCCCAGCTGCTCGTCATCAGCCCGGCGATCTTGCTGCCGAGCGACATGGTCAGGAACCAGCCGCCCATCAACAAGGAAGTCAGCCGCGGCGGCGCCAGCTTGGACACCAGCGATAAACCCATCGGGCTCAGGAAAACTTCGGCGGCGGTAATGACAAAATAAGTTCCCCATAACCAGCCGGGAGATACCTTATACTGATAGATGGAAGCGACCGATAACACGGCAAAGAACATTACGAGGGAGGAACAGCCGGAAAGAAAAAGGGCTATACCGAATTTGGAGGATGTCGTAGGCTCCTTACCCCGTCTTCGCAGCCAGGTGAATAAGCCGACCAGCAGGGGAGTTAAAGTGACAATGAAAAAAGGCCCGATAGACGAGTATAGTTCCGCATTGGCCAGCCTTACCTCCTCTCCCGGCGGAGGCCATTTGTCTTTCGGGACATTGAGGAAATAGGGGTCCGGTCCCATGGTCTTTATCGTATGGCCGCTGTCGTCTTTTACGGGTATCAACGTAGCGTCCACCATATCTATCTCTCTCGGATCGGTATTCACTTTTTGCAGTAATCCCAGCGCATCCGCGCCTTTTTCAATGACGTGCGAAGTGATCGTCCGGTCCGTATGTTTTTCTGTCCAGAGGGTGTAGGCCGTAAAATTCTGATAGAACAAAGCCCAGAAGATGACGGAGACGGCAAAGATGAACAACAGCGCGCCGATGCCCCTTTTGTCTTCCCTGTTGGCCCTGATCCAGATGGAAATAAAAAAGGCGATAATGGGAATACAGGCGAAAATAAAGGCATCGCTGGCCTGACTACCCATGATAGTCGTATGGAATAGCTTGCCGGGCAGTATAAAGCCGATAATAGCGGCGATGATGCCGGGCACGAAAACATAAAGACATATCTGGCCCAGGGTCATATCCTCTTTTTTGGGCTCTTTGCGGACATCGCCGGCCCGGATATGTTTGAGATTTAAGCCAAACACGATCAACCCGATGATCATTCCGATGCCGGCAGCGCCAAAAGCATAGCCCCAGCCATATTTATTGCGCAGATAGGCCGCTACGAAATTGCAGAGCAGCGCGCCGGTGTTGATGCCCATATAGAAAATGTTATAGGCATTGTCTTTCAGCGGTTTAAGATCTTCCTTGTTGTAAATGTTCCCTAATAAAGTGCTGATATTGGGTTTAAAGAACCCATTTCCGCAGATGATGAGCCCCAGAGAAACATACATGGCCGTGTCACCGGGTAATACCAGGCCCAGATAGCCCAGTGCCAGCAGGCTGCCCCCGATAAAAATGGATCTGATATAACCAAAATACCGGTCGGCGATCATCCCGCCGACAAACAGGGGAAGCCAGATCAGGGCTAGAAATGTTCCGGTGATGTCTGCCGCATTTTTTTGGGCCATCCCTTTTCCGCCGGTCTTATCGTCGATGAGATAAAGAAATAATATCCCCGCCAGCAGATAATAGGCAAAACGCTCCCACATTTCGGTCAAAAAAAGTACATAAAGGGCTTTTGGATGTCTGCCTTTACCGGTGGTAGGTTGGCTCATGCATTTAAAAGATTAGCACCTAAAATACAGATAAATCGCAATTCCTGTCATCGAAACGGGTTTCCCGTCTAAATTCTTTTTACAATATGCGCATGAAATTCGAATTTCGGGCCTTCGTAGCCAAGATTATAGCTCTTGCAAAAATATACTCATGAAGATTTTACTGTTAGGCTCTGGCGGCCGTGAGCATGCGTTGGCGTGGAAACTGGCCCAAAGTGATCACTGTTCCGCTCTATTTATTGCTCCGGGCAATCCTGGTACCGCCCAGTGTGGCACCAATGTCGACTTTTCGCCGCTGGATTTTGCCGCCCTCCGGAACTTTTGTACCCAGGAAGCCATCGAAATGGTCGTCGTTGGCCCCGAAGAACCGCTGGTCAAAGGGATTACCGACTTTTTTGCCGCCGACCCCGTTCTCAAAAAGATACCCGTTATCGGCCCTTCTGCAAAAGGGGCCCAATTAGAGGGCAGCAAGGCGTTTTCCAAAAAATTTATGCTGCGTCACGGCATTCCGACGGCTGCTTACCGGGAATTCGATCTGGCCAGTTATGTGGAAGGCATCTCGTATATTCAACAACACCCGTTGCCTATTGTATTAAAGGCCGATGGTCTGGCTGCCGGAAAAGGCGTTCTTATCTGCCAGACGACCATCGAGGCAGTGGCCGAATTCGAGCTGATGCTGCAAGGCAACAAATTTGGGGAAGCCGGAAATAAAGTGGTCGTAGAAGAATTCCTTACCGGCATTGAACTTTCCGTATTCGTCCTGACCGATGGCCGCCATTTCCTGACCCTTCCGGTGGCAAAGGACTACAAGCGGGTAGGTGCAGGGGATAAAGGCCCGAATACGGGCGGCATGGGCGCCGTCAGCCCCGTGCCCTTTGCTGATGCCGCCTTTATGGAAAAGGTGACCAGCAGGATCACCATTCCGACGGTCAAAGGACTTGCGGATGAGAACATCGATTATCGCGGTTTTATTTTTATTGGCCTCATCAAGGTTGGCGACGACCCTTTTGTGATAGAATACAACTGCCGGATGGGCGACCCGGAAACAGAAGTGGTCATGCCCCGTCTGAAGAACGACCTGGTGGAATTATTCCAGGCCGTCGCGGGTCAAAGTCTCGACCGGCACACGATTCAACAGGATGAACGTACGGCCTGCACGATAGTGGCCGTCAGCGGCGGTTATCCCGGCTCCTATGAGAAAGGGCTGCCGATATCCGGTCTCGACGATCTGGCTCCCGCCGATAAAGACAGTCTTGTGTTTCATGCAGGCACCCGCGAAGAGAACGGCGGGATCCTTACCAATGGAGGCAGGGTCCTTTGCGTCACTTCCTTTGCAGAGACCGTTTATGAAGCCGTAGACAAATCACGGGATGTGCTGGAAAAGATAGACTATGACGGTATCTACTACCGGCGCGACATCGGATATGAATTCCTCTAAAACTGCGACCTATGCACTACAGTGATTACCTTCAGCTCGAAAAGATATTGAATGCCCAGCAATGCGAAAGTGACAGACAAGGGCAGCCGGCTCATGACGAAATGCTTTTTATCGTCATCCACCAGGCCTATGAGTTATGGTTTCACCAGCTGCTGTATGAGACCGACTCTATCATCGGCATCCTCGGTCAACCCACCCTCAACGACAATTCCCCCGAGTTACAGACAATAGTCCATCGCTTGTCCCGGTGTGCCACCATCCTCAAAGTGCTGGTCCACCAGATAGATATTATGGAGACCATGACACCAATGGATTTCCTCGACTTCCGCGACAAGCTGCGCCCCGCCTCCGGATTTCAGAGCTGGCAGTTCAAATTGCTGGAAGCCAGGCTGGGCCTGAAATACGAAAACCGCTTTGGACAACAGTATTACCTGTCTCAGTTGCGGCAGCCGGAGATAGACCGTATCCGGCTGGCAGAAAAAGAACCTTCCCTGCTGCAGCTCCTGAACAACTGGCTCGAGCGCATGCCTTTTTTCGAGGATGCCGGCTCTTTCTGGACTGACTACCGCAACCGCTATCAGCAGAGTCTAGCCGATGCGGAAAAGAACAACCTGGAATATTTCGATAGGGTCTTTTTCGGCAAAACCTCCACCTCAGCGGCTTCAACGACAAACCCGGCCACGCCGGCAGACGCGTCAACGACAAGTCCGGCAGTACCCGCGCCCCCGGCCAGGAGTTTGTCCCCGCAGGCTTGCCGGGCCGCCTTATTCATCATGCTTTACCGGGGGTATCCCCTGCTGCAGCTGCCTTTCCAGGTGTTGCACCAACTGCTCGAAATAGACGAACAGCTTAGCACCTGGCGCTACCGGCACATGAGCATGGTGGCCCGCATCATCGGCACCCGCATCGGCACAGGAGGCAGCACCGGAAAGGATTACCTGGCATCGGCGCTCGAACGTCACCATCTGTTCCGGGAGATCGCCGCGTTGACCAGCTTCCTTATTGAAAGGAAAAGGCTGCCGGCGCTGGACCCGGACATGGAAAAAAGGTTGGGCTTTATTGCTGCCGGATAAACGCCAGCCCCTAAGTGTATTTTAATACTCCCCGCGGATACGATGAAACATATTTTTTCGTTTCTCCTTAGGTCTGTTTTTTTTGTATACCAGCATCACGTGTTTTCTTTAGTCACATGGAGGAGCAAAAATAAATTTGGCAGTTAAGTGTTTGTGGAAAATAATCCATCAAATCAAGGGTTCTACCTTGTTAATTCAAATTATTTCCTTCAATTTTGCTGACAATTAAAACGGACCACGGGTCCGTTGGCCGAAAGGCCCATCATTGATCGCGGATACACTCATAACGGAACATAAAATCTGACCTTTTAAATAAAATGGGATTATTCAATTTCCTTACGCAAGAAATAGCCATGGACCTGGGTACGGCCAATACCCTGATCATACATAACGACGAGATTGTGGTAAACGAACCGAGCATTGTGGCCCTGGACCGAAATAATCCCAAAAACGTGCTGGCCGTCGGCAAACGGGCCCTGATGATGCACGAAAAAACCCACGAGAGCATTCGCACCGTCCGCCCCCTGAAAGATGGCGTTATCGCAGACTTCAACGCGGCCGAGCTGATGATACGGGAAATGATCAAGATGATCTATCCCAAAAAACCGCTTTTCCCCCCCAGTTGGAGAATGATGATCTGTATCCCTTCCAGCATCACCGAGGTGGAGAAAAGGGCCGTGCGTGACAGCGCTGAACAAGCCGGGGCCAAGGAAGTCTATCTGATCCATGAACCCATGGCTGCTGCGCTGGGCATCGGCATCGACGTCGAAGAACCCGTTGGTAACATGATCATCGACATCGGCGGCGGTACTACCGGTATTACTGTCATCGCCCTTGCCGGTATCGTCTGCGACCAGTCCATCCGTATCGCCGGTGACGAATTCACTGCCGACATCATGGAAGCCCTGCGCCGTTACCATAGCCTGCTCATCGGTGAAAGAACGGCCGAACAGATCAAAATCCAGATCGGCGCCGCCCTTAAAGACCTGGACAATCCCCCGGATGATATTCCTGTCAATGGCCGCGACCTGGTAACCGGTATTCCTAAACAAATTATGGTATCTTACCAGGAAATAGCCGAAGCTCTTGATAAAAGCATCTTCAAAATAGAAGAGGCCATCCTGAAAGCCCTGGAGACAACTCCGCCCGAACTGGCAGGCGATATATACCGTCGTGGTCTTTACCTCACCGGTGGAGGCGCCCTCCTTCGCGGACTGGACAAACGATTGAGCCAAAAGATCAAACTGCCTGTGCATATCGCCGACGACCCTCTTAAGAGCGTGGTAAGAGGTACGGGGATAGCACTGAAGAATTATGACCGGTATCCGTTTGTTATGAGATAATGGACTGCCGCGGCAGCTTCCGCGAGTGGTCCGTAAGTAACTAAAAAACCAACTTTCAATCAGGTGCGTAACGTTTTTCTCTTCATCAGAAGGCATTTCAACTTCCTATTTTTTCTGGTGTTGCAGATAATAGCCCTTTCTTTCCTTTTCCGCTACAATAAGTTTCATGAAGCAGCCTTTCTCAACGTCAGCACCGAGATCACCGGCCGCATCAATGAGAAATACAACGGCATCGAATATTACTTCCAGTTAAAGAAGACCAACGAAAATCTGGTCCGCGAAAATCTTGCCCTCCGCCAGCAGTTGAAAGAGAACTATGAAGCGCCCGACTCGGTCCGCCGGCTCATCCTGGATACCATCAAGGTCGATTCAGGCAAGTCCGTGATTAAATATAAGATCATGGAAGCAAAAGTGGTTAATAACTCAATCGGCTCACAGACCAATTATCTGACCATCCATCGCGGTTTTGCCCAGGGGGTCCGCCCCAATATGGGCGTCACCGGTCCCCAGGGCATCGTCGGATCCGTCGTCAATGTCAGCGAGAATTTTGCCACTGTCATGAGCATGCTTCACCGGCAGTTTAAAGTCGTGGCCAAACTGAAACATGGCAATGAAACAGGAACCATCGAATGGGATGGGCAAAGCCCTCTGTTCGTCACCCTGAGAAATATTCCTAAGAGCGCCGTCGTCAATAAAGGAGATACCGTCTTTACTACGCAGATATCTTACCTTTTTCCTGCCAACCTCGTCGTTGGCACCGTCTACGAGATAGTTCCTGACAATACTTCCAATTTTTATATCCTGAAGATCAAACCCTCCACTAATTTTTCGAATATTGAATATGTGTATGTGGTTGATAATCTTCAATATGAGGAACAAAAAAGATTGGAGGATTCGACGCGTAAAAAGATCCAATGAGTGAGCTGCTGAAAAATATCATCCGTTTTGCCCTTTTTATCCTGGTGCAGGTTTTCATCCTTTTCAAGATGCCGCCTTTGCACCGGTTTATCACCCCTTATCTTTATTTTCTCTTTATCCTCTGGCTGCCCTTTAGTCTTTCCCGGACGGCAATAACGTTTGTCGGCTTTTTTTTCGGTCTCTGTCTTGACTATTTCACAATGACCCCCGGTCTTCACGCAGCGGCCTGTACCCTTATTGCTTATACCCGGCCTTTTGTCATCGGTCTGCTCATTTCACAGGAAGGCGCCGACAAGAACTATATCGCTCCCTCCATCGTTAGTATGGGATGGGCGCCCTATGCCACGTACGTCATCGTTTTGACTCTTTTGCATCATATTTACCTTGTCTTACTGGAATGGATGAACTTCGGGTCCTTTATGTACTTTCTGGGTAAAGTCATTGCTTCTACGGCCATCAGCCTGTTACTGATCTTATTGACCGAATTGTTGTTCTACCGCAAACAAAAATTCAGGACCAATACGATATAAGAGCCTCTAAACGTTTATATCACCGGTAGTTCGTAAATTGTAGGTAGTACATAATGTATGTCTGTATTTAATCAATCCCGTAGCAGTATTGTCCGCCTTATTTTCGCAGGAATGTTCCTGATCATTGCCGCACAGCTATTCAATCTGCAGCTCATCTCCAAGAAATATAAACAACAGGCACAGGAAAACGCCCTTTTCCGGAAAAGCGTTTATCCTACCCGCGGGATCATCTTCGACAGGAATGGCAAGGCTATTTTGAACAACACCATTCTCTATGATCTGATGGTCACCCCTTCCCAGGTGAAGAATATCGACACGGGTTATTTCTGTCAGCTGATAGGCATTGATACGGCCGAATTCCGCCGCCGGATAGTGGATGCGCGTATCAAGAACGGCGCTTTCCGTCCTACCATCTTTGAAGACCTGCTGCCGCCCGAAATGTACGCCCGGATGGAAGAGAATATCTGGAAATTTCCTGGCTTCAATCTCCAGGAACGTCCCGTTCGCATCTATCCTTATTATGCTGCCGCTCATATTATGGGATATGTCGGGGAAGTTGATTCGGCCATACTGCGCCGGTCGAATAACTACTACCAGTTGGGGGACTATGTCGGCCGCAGCGGTCTCGAGCAATCCTATGAGCGGGTATTGATGGGCCAGCGCGGTATCGAATTCTGGATCAAAGACAATAAGAACAGGCTCGTCGGGCACTACCAGGACCAGGCCCTGGACACACCCGCCGTTGCCGGGAAAAACCTGCATACCTATATGGATATCGAACTGCAGCAGTTGGCCGAACGGCTTCTCTTCGGCAAGACGGGCGCCGTTGTCGCCATTGAACCTGCCACCGGCGGCATTCTGGCCATGGCCTCCGGTCCGAGTTATGATCCCAACTCACTCACTGGTCCCGACAAACAATCCAACTACGCCCGGCTGGTCCTCGATGCTTCCGGTCCCCTGCTCAACCGGGCCATTAAAGGACAATACCAACCCGGCTCTACCTACAAACCCCTTGGCGCCCTGATCGGTCTTGACGAAGGAGTGATCACACCGGCCAGCGGGATCAGCTGTTTAGGAGCGTATAATGGCTGCGCCAAACAGGTAAAATGTCTGGAGAAATGGGCTGGTCATGCGGCAAACCTGCGTCTGGCCATCGCCCATTCCTGCAACTCCTTTTTTTGTAACACCTTTCGCCTGGCTGTCGACAACCCGGAATTTCATAGCAGCCGCATCGGACTGATGCGATGGAAACAATATGTCAATGGTTTCGGTCTTGGCCACCGTCTTGGAGTGGACCTTCCCAGCGAGGATGGCGGCAATATCCCGGATACGGCCGTTTATGATAAAGCTTACAATAACTCCTGGAATTCCTGCACCATGGTCACGATGGGGATAGGGCAGGATAAGATGCTTGTCACTCCTTTACAGATGGCCAATGCCATGTGTATCGTCGCAAATAAAGGGTATTATTATACCCCCCACTTTGTAAAAAGCATCGAAGGCGCGCCGGAAGACGATACGCTGCTCAGCCGTTTCCACCAGAAACACGAGCCCGTCTCCCATATCTCCGATGCCGTTTTTGAGGTCGTACACAGCGGGATGCAGGACGTGGTGGAAATTGGCACCGGCCGGTCGGCCCGTATCAACGGCATCAACATGTGCGCAAAGACAGGCACCGCGGAGAATAAAAGGGTCATCGAAGGCCGGGTCATCAAGTTAAAGGATCATTCCGTTTTTGTTTGTTTCGCTCCCCGCGAGAATCCTAAGATAGCCGTTGCCGTCATCGTGGAGAACGGTGGTATGGGCGGAGCGCAAGCCGGTCCGATCGCTTCCCTGATGGTGGAGAAATTCCTCAACGATACCATCAGCACAGCCAGGCTGGCCTTGGTGGACGATGTGACCAGCCGCAACCTGATGCCCAAATATCTCGTCCGTCTCCAATTCAGGGACGACTCCAATCGCGCCGCCATATGGGCGAAACAATCAGGGGACAGCACCCGCTTGTTAAAATACCAGACGCCGGCTTTCCGCTATATGATGCTGGATACCTCGGAGGGCTCGAAGAGCCCGATATTGCTCAATTTCCGGAAAGCTGCTCCTTATAAGAGCGCTCTTGCAGAGCGGATGGCTAAGTTGCGTGCGCAGGCAGCCGCTTCCGCAGCCCGGCAGGATTCCTCTCAACGGCCGGTTTCGGGGGCAACCCAGACCACACCGGGGACGGCACCTGCCACACCGGGGACAGCTCCTGCCACACCGTCGGGAACAGCCGCTCCGCCGCCGTCGTCCGCCCGTCACAAGGATTCACTTTCCTCTCCGCCGCGACCCAGGAGAGATTCTTCGGCAAAACCCGGTGGTGAACCGGCTTCAACAACACAACCCATTCGAAAAGATTCGACCCGCTAATATTATGAGTCAAAGAAACCCCACCATATCAAAAGGCGTAGACTGGTCACTGGTCTGGATATGGTTTGCCCTTTGCGGCATCGGCGTCATGAGCATTTTCGCAGCCTCTTATCACAATGGCGATAACATCGTTCAGGGGTTTATCTCGCTCAAGACCGAGTACAGCCGTCAGTTACTTTTCTTTATCATCTCGGGTATTCTCGGCACCTTCATCCTGCTCACCGACAGTAAATTTTTTACGGCTACCGCCAATCTCGGCTATGCAGTGGGTATTTTTTTGCTATTACTCGTATTCCCCTTTCACTCGCGGATAAAGGGTACCGAGTCGATCATTAAATTTGGCAGCGCCTTCCAGTTACAACCGGCCGATCTTTGTAAGTTATTTGTCAATCTTGCGCTGGCAAAATATTTATCGAGGGTAGAGACCAATTTCACCCGTCCCCGTTCGCAATTGATCGCTACCGTTATCGCGCTGGTCCCTGCGATGCTTAGCATTATGCAGAAGGAAACAGGTCTGTCCCTGGTATATTTTTCCTTTTTCCTGGTGATGTTCCGCGAAGGTCTGCCCCCGTCGGTGCTGGTCATTGGTTTCTCCTTTGCCGTGCTTGTCGTCGCCACCTTGTTGCTCGAGCCCAACACGCTGGCGCTGATCCTCACGGCCATCGCTCTCGGCGCCATCTATATCCTCCGGAAAGCCGTCAAACGCAACAGGGGTGTTCTTTTCCTCATCGCTGGTATCTGGTTTGTTTGCGTAGGCGTACAACGTTTCGTCGTTCCTTTTGCCTTTGACCATGTCTTCAAGCCCTACCAGGTGAAACGGATCTACGATGCCATCGGTAAAGACTATATCCCGAAAGACCAGGCCGCAGAAGCAGCGCTTGAGAACGAGCAGAAGAGCAGTGGAAAAAAGAAGGACAACAACTACAATGTCAAACAGAGTAAGATAGCCATTGGCTCCGGAGGTTTTATCGGTAAGGGTTTGCTCAAAGGTACCCAGACGCGTTACGATTTCGTACCCGAACAAAAGACCGACTTCATATTCTGTACCATTGGCGAAGGTTTCGGCTTTTTGGGAAGTATGATCTTTTTAGGTATTTATATCCTGTTGCTGATGCGCATCGTCAGTGTTGCCGAACGACAGCGAAGCGTGTTCAGCCGGGCTTATGCCTATGGGGTGGCCAGCGTGCTTTTCTTCCATATCGTTATCAACATTTGTATGACGATAGGGCTGGCGCCCGTCATCGGTATACCGTTGCCTTTTGTCAGTTATGGAGGAACCAGTCTGCTCACCTTCAGCGTCATGTTGTTCATCCTGGTTCGCCTGGATGCCGACCGCCAGATGGTGTTGCGCTAGAGGCCGCCGCGCGCAGATGCCGCGGTTACGTCGCCGCGCCGCGCTAAATCCTTACCTTTGCGCCATGCAAATTATCCCATTGTCCGAGGGGGCTTTCACGATAGATAAAACCAAACGATTCGTCCCTTTTGACACCGAAAAAGACGACCTGCAACAACGTCCTGCCGGCAGCCTGCTGGTCGAAATCCAGCCCTTCGCTGTCATCACCTCTGATGATATCCTTGTCATAGACACCGGGCTCGGATATGAAAAAGACGGCGTTCTGCAAATTCACCGGAACCTCTTAGATGCGGGGATAGATCCCGGAAAAGTAACAAAAGTGCTGATGAGCCATTTGCATAAGGATCATGCCGGCGGGATAACCGAGCAAAGCGAAGGTTACGAGCGAGGAGGGGGGTACCCGAGCGGAGCGAAGGGTACGAACGAGCGGGGGCAAGGAACGACGCCCCGCGAAGTTCTAAGCAGCCCCGACGAAGCTCTGGGGGATTGTTCCGGAGGCGCCGGGATATCTCACAGCGCCCCGGCCTCGCGCGGCGCGGCTTCCCCCGCCTCGCACGGCGCGGCGCCCCTCCCACACGGCCTCGCTTTTCCCAATGCCACCTATTATATACAGCGCCGCGAACTCGAATATGCTTTCGAGAAGGGCCCCACGTCCTATATCCCGGAAGAGCTGGAATGTCTGAAAGACTCTCCGCGTGTTAGTTTTCTTGACGGCAATGGCGTCATTGACGGATATATCAAATATGAAATAACAGGGGCGCATTGTCCCTGGCACCAGGTGTTCTGGATCGTCGATGGTGGTGAAACCGCTTTCTTTGGCGGGGATGTAGCTCCCCAGCTGCAGCAGATGAAGAGCCGTTTTATAGCCAAGTATGATTATGACGGAAAAAAGGCGATGGAGCTAAGACAGCAATGGTGGGAGAAAGGACAGGCCGAAGGATGGCAGTTCATGTTTTATCACGATGTAAAAACCCCGTTGTTCAGTAGCCGCTAAACGCGTCCCACACGTCGCTCCGGCTCCGCATGTCACACACTTGGCGCTCATACTGTCCCGCGTCGTCCCGGTATCCTCGCCTGGTCCCGCTGGCCCCATAAGAAAAAAGGCCTGCCCTGGAAAGAGCCGGCCGTTGCTAACCTATGAAAAACACCAAGTTCAAATATCGTGTATCAGGCAAGCTCTTGTAAAATTATTCGGTCAATTGCCGAAATGTCGGGGTCTATTATTTGTTAATGATCTCTTTACAAAATCCCGGGTCCCCGGGGTCTATTGATCTCCGGGGAAGGGCCGGCCGCCTTGCATTTGTCTTCTTTGCATCTCCCGTCTTACAAAGGCGGCGAAGTCTTTTTCGGCTTTAAAAAAATCGTTGATCTTTCCGGGAGAAATTGCTTTCAGAAATTCTACGCTGTATTTTTTCTTGATATTGAGACGGGCTTCTTCGAGTTGTAATTCGTTACCGTCACGATGGTAAATAATATTCGCCTGCCGTACTTCAGCGACGTAGGTATTGTAGATGGGCCAGAACTTTTGAGCTTCCTCCGTGGTCAGATTTAGCCTCTGAGTGATAAAGCCTGTTTTATAGGCTTCGAGCACTCCGGCCATAGGCCTTTGCTGGCGGCCCTGTGACCGGGCAGGTAGAGACAGCCAGCAAAAGATCACCAATACGGAAAATAATTTTTTCATTGTTGCGTCTAATTCGTTGCAATGTCATTTGGCCCTCCATGCTCTTCCATGTATATCTTCAAATCCCCGTCGGGCACATCCCCCAGGAGAGATTTAACATCGCTGTCATTAATATCCAGGGTAGCGGTGCTGTTCATAGGTTCTGTCAGCGTTGTGTTTTGATCATTTTGATCCTCGAGATAATTCTGCAGGTCCTGGTCGCTCACTTTGACAAGATTGGTGGCTACATCCGCCGGAGAACGATGCGTACCGGCCGGGGTATGCAGCCGTAGCCAGCCAATGGTTAAAATAAGACCGGCCACAACTGCAGCTGCGGAATATTTCCACCATGTCCGGCGACGGGTACCCTGGCCAAGGGGAATAACCCTCCCTGGCTGTTTGACATTAGCGTCCGCCTTGCCGATGGTCTTTCCGATAATTTCCGCAGCCAATCCGTCAAAATAACCTTCCGGTACAGTATATAAGGGTTTTTCCCGGGTTTCCGCCAGCAAGACCGGCATTATCGGGCTCAAACTATCAAAATAACCTTCTGGCAGCCCGTAAGGCATTTTCCGGCTGATCCCGTTCAACAGCGGGGAAAGTTCTGCCAGCTCGTCCGACCTGACTTCAGCCGCACCGGCCCCGACCTCAACACCCGCTTCGGCCCCGGTCGCCGTCCCGGCCCCTCCCGCCTTTATCCTGTCCAGCAGATTTTGGGCAAATCCCTCAAAATATCCTTCAGGAACACTGAATGTCAACGACTTATCCTTTTCGATGGAAAAAAAAGGCTCTTCGGCCTTGCCGATCAGGCTAAGCATACGGACCGAAAAACCATCGAAATAACCGGCCGGTGCTCCGTAGGGAGTTTCCCGGCTGATGCCACTCACGACAGCGCTCAGCAACCTCAACTCTTCCGATATTTCATTCTTCTCTTGCATCTATTTTGAGACCCTGGGTATTAATCAAAGTTTAATGATCAATCCGGGTTTTTCCATTTTTTAAGACCCGGATCGATCTATCGATTCAGGATATATTCCTCTATTTTTTTGACGGCGTGATGATAGGATGCCTTGAGCGCCCCTTCCGAAGTATCCAGCACCCGGCTCATCTCTTCGTAGGGCATTTCGTCGTAATACCGTAAGGTAAATACAACTCTTTGTTTTTCAGGAAGCTGCTGGATGGCTAATTGAAGCTTCCATTCCAGCCGGTTGGGGTCGAAATGCTTGTCTGCCACGATCTTATTGCTCAAGCCGGATTCCGACTCATCCAGGGGTAAAGCAGATTTTCGTTTTTGCTGTTCCAGATAACTCAGACATTCATTTGTCGCTATCCGGTAGAGCCAGGTATATAGTTGCGAGTCTTCCCGGAAATTTCCCAGGCCATTCCAGACTCTTATAAATACATTTTGTAATACATCATTGGCATCCTCGTGCTCTACCACCATTCTACGGATATGCCAATACAGCTTTTCCTGATATTTTTTGATAATAGCAGTGAACCCCTTTTCTTGGGTGGCAGGATCCCGGAATTGCATGAGCAGTTCGGTATCTTGGATGTTCACCCCCATTTATTTGTTTTTTCTTGCGATAACTTTCTCCGCCGCTGCAACGATATTCGGCGTGTCGAGTCCGTATTTCGTCAACAGCTCCGTAGGCGTGCCGCTTTCTCCAAAGGTATCATTGGTGCCGACGTATTCGATAGGAATAGGCGTATTTCTGGAGACTGTCTGTGCGACAGCGTCACCCAATCCGCCGATGACATTGTGCTCTTCGGCAGTAACGGCGCAACCTGTCTTGGCGACGGATTTAAGAATAGCTGCCGTATCCAGCGGCTTGATGGTATGGATATTGATCACTTCTACAGAAATACCTTTTTCTTCAAGGATCTTGCCGGCTTCAATAGCCTTCCATACCAGGTGTCCGCAGGCAAAGATGGTCACATCCGTTCCTTCGGAGAATACCTGGGCTTTTCCTATTTCAAAAGGCAGCTTGTCCGTAAAGATGGGCCATATGGGACGGCCAAAACGGAGATAGACGGGGCCGACATAATCCGCGATAGCCATCGTAGCTGCCTTCGTCTGTGCATAGTCGCAGGGTACGATCACCGTCATTCCAGGTAACATCTTCATCAGGCCAATATCTTCCAGTATTTGGTGCGTAGCACCGTCTTCACCCAGCGTAACGCCAGCGTGAGACGCGCATATTTTTACATTTTTACCCGAGTAGGCAACGGACTGACGGATCTGGTCATAAACACGACCCGTAGAAAAATTTGCAAACGTAGTAGTAAAGGGGATCTTACCGCCAATGGTCAAACCTGCTGCAATACCGATCATATTGGCTTCTGCAATGCCCACCTGAACAAAACGTTCGGGAAATTCTTTGATAAACGTATTCAGCTTCATCGAGCCGGCGAGATCTGCCGTGAGGGCTACGATGTTGGGGTTTTTCCGTGCTGCTTCTGCAATTCCATCTCCAAATCCGCTGCGTGTATCTTTCTGGCCTGTTACTTGAATATCTTTTAGCATTACATCAATAAATTGAAGGTTATTAAAATGGATGACAGAGACATATATCTCTGTTTTTGCGGTACAAATCTAATTAAACTCTGAAAACTTTCCATTGTAGAATTTCGCGTCTGTCTTGAGTTTTTGTTCCCATTTCCAGGCAGTGGACATCATATCCTCGAGACTATATTCCGTTTTCCAGCCCAACCTCGTTTTTGCAAGGTCATTGTTGGCATAGATGGCGACAACATCTCCCGGCCGGCGGGGGCCGATCTGATAATTCAGCTTGACGCTGCTTACTTTTTCAAAGGCTTTGATGGCCTCGAGTACCGTGACGCCATTGCCGGTTCCCAGGTTGTATACTTCTGCATTTTTGGTGATCTTTTTATCCAGCTTATATTGTATGGCCAGCGTATGCGCATGCGCAATGTCGCTGACGTGGATAAAATCGCGCATACACGATCCGTCACGGGTGGGATAATCATCTCCAAATACCGTCATCTGAGGCAGCTTGCCAATGGCGGTCTGTGTAATGGCCGGCACCAGATTGGCCGGACGGCCGATCGGCATCTCACCGATGAGAATGCTGGGGTGTGCGCCCACCGGATTGAAATAACGCAGCAGGATGCATTTGGTGTCCGTCGCCGCTTTGGAAAATTCATTGATGATCTGTTCTCCCATCTGCTTGGTGTAACCGTAAGGGGACTCGGCAGGTTTGGGTGGTGTTAATTCCGTTACCGGTATCTCGTCGGGATTGCCATAGACGGTACAGGAAGAAGAAAATACGAAATGGGGAATATGAAATTCCTGCACACATTTTAGCAGGTTGATCAGGGAAAGCAGATTGTTCTCGAAATACATCAAGGGCTGCTCTACGGACTCGCCCACCGCTTTATATGCGGCAAAATGAATAATACCGGCTATATTGTCATTTTCCTGGAAAATGGCAAAAGTATCGTCATAATTACAAAGGTCCACCTTGTAGTTCTTGATCTTTTTTCCCGTGATCTTCTCTACCCCTTCCAGGATACGGGGGGAAGAACGTACATTGTTGTCGACGCAAACGACTTCAAATCCATTGGCGATCAGGTCTACTATCGTATGTGAACCTATATAGCCACATCCGCCGGTTACAAGGATCTTCTGCATAAGAATAATAGTAAGAGAATTATGGTTGAATAAGATTGATAAGATACTGTCCATACCCGCTCTTTAACAGCGGTTGAGCTATTCTTTCCACCTGTTCTTTATTAATGAACCCCTTCCGGTAAGCAATTTCTTCGATGCAGGCGATCTTGATCCCTTGTCGTTGCTCTATCACCTGTACAAACTGCGAAGCCTGCATCAGCGAATCGAAAGTGCCCGTATCCAGCCAGGCAGTTCCCCTGTCGAGAATGGACACTGTTAATTTACCCTGCTGCAAATATTCTTTGTTGACATCCGTGATCTCATATTCCCCTCTTGGCGAAGGCTTCAGCCCCCTGGCAATAGCTACGACGCTATTGTCATAAAAATACAGCCCGGGCACGGCATAATTACTTTTGGGCTTTGCCGGTTTTTCCTCTATCGAAATAGCTTTATTATTGCTATCGAATTCTACGACGCCATACCGCTCCGGGTCACTCACCTGGTAGGCATAAACAATTCCGCCATTTGGTCTTGCATTCTTTTCCAGTTGTTTTCCCAACCCCGCACCATAAAAAATGTTATCACCCAATACCAGCGCTACCGCGTCATTCCCTATAAATTGTTCCCCGATGACAAATGCCTGCGCCAGCCCGTTTGGCAGCGGCTGCTCTGCATAGGAAAAAGAAAGCCCCAGCTGCGCCCCGTCCCCGAATAATTTTTTAAAAAGGGGCAGGTCATGCGGTGTCGAAATGATCAGTATCTCCTTGATCCCTGCCAGCATCAGTGTTGACAAGGGATAATAGATCATAGGTTTATCATAAACGGGCATGATCTGCTTACTGATTGCATAGGTTATAGGATGCAAACGTGTTCCGGATCCTCCTGCTAAAATAATTCCTTTCATAAGTTGCTTAATGTACTAAAATCCTGGAAAGATAATAAAGTTATGCCTTAGGACAATGGGTCAGCGTCCTCTTTACCGGAATAAATTAACCATAAAATAAACCATGGCTGCCAATAGAGCGCTTACCGGTATGGTCAGCACCCAGGCCCACAGCAGATTGATGGTTACTCCCCACCTCACGGCAGAAAGACGGCGAGTAGCTCCCACGCCGACGATGGATCCTGTGATGGTATGTGTTGTGCTGACAGGAATGCCCAGCTTCTCCGAGAGGAACAGGGTCAGGGCTCCGGCCGTTTCCGCACTGACGCCTTCCAATGGCGTCACCTTGGTGATCCGCGTACCCATCGTCTTTACGATCTTCCAGCCCCCACTCAATGTGCCCAGCGCTATGGCTGTAAAGCTGGCCAGCGGCACCCACATATTGTGGTCGATAAATTGTTTGAATGACATTTCATGTCCCCGGGATTTCTCATACCAGATCATTGCCGCACCAATAATGCCCATTACCTTTTGAGCATCATTCCCTCCATGTCCCAAACTCAGCAGTCCCGATGAAACCAGCTGTAATCTCCTGAACCAGTTGTCAGCCCTGTATGGATTGGCCCGGCGGCAGACATTCAGAATGATAAGCGTAATAATAAAGGCAACCACCATGCCAATGAATGGGGCCAGAAAAATGAAAAGGAAGGTAGGTACTACCTTGGCATAATTGATGACATTGACACCATGACGGCTCAATGCGCCGGCATGCGCCAGGGCTGCTCCCATAAAACCTCCCAGCAAGGTATGGGAAGAACTGGACGGGATGCCGAACCACCAGGTCAGCAGGTTCCAGCAGATGGCTGCGATCAAGCCGGAAAAAATAACTTCCAGATTGATGAAATCCTTATTCACCGAGCTGGCGATGGTATTGCCGATCTTAAATTCCCCGATGACATACCGGGATATAAAAAAGGCGGCAAAATTAAACACGGCTGCCCACAACACGGCCTGAAAAGGAGTCAGCACCTTGGTCGAAACGATCGTTGCAATGGAATTGGCGGCATCGTGAAATCCGTTGATATAGTCGAATATAAGCGCGAGTATGATGATAACTACGAGAAAGCTCATGCGGATCAGGCGTATTTAATGATGATGGATTCAATGACGTTTGCCGCGTCTTCACATTTGTCGGTAACGATTTCCATCACCTGGTAGATCTCTCGTTTTTTGATCACCTCTTTGGCATCCGGCTCTGTCTCAAACAGCCGCTCGATACTCATATCAAATATATCATCAGCCTGATTTTCAATGCTATTTACTTTTACAAGCACATCGGTTATCTTACGCATATCCCGCATATTCCGCAATTCTTTCACAGCGATCTGGATCTGCCTGGCGCCCTGCTCGATCAGTTCCGCCATTTTCTGTATGCCGGTATCATTGGGGTTTACTTTGTAAAAATTGATCTTTTTTGCGGTGGCATAAATATAATCACAGATATCGTCCAGGGCGCTTGCCAGATAGTGGATGTCCTCCCTGTCGAAAGGGGTGATGAAATTTCGACCCAACTCCGTGAAAATGCGATGAGTAAGATCGTCATTTACGTGTTCCTGATCTTCTACCTGGGAAAGGATCCCTGCCCTTTTATCCACGTCGGGTTCCCCTGCAAACTCTTTCATCAGCTTGCCCATCCGGCCGACTCCGTCGGCTACTTCTTCAAATAAGGAATAAAATACCCGGTCTTTTGGAGTAAAAAGTTTAAGTATCGCGTTGAATGCCATTCAGAGAATTTGCCGCAAAATAGAACTATTCGCCCACTTTAGCGACGAATGATGGGATTCTGTCGCGTCCCGGGAGTCCGATGGCCCTGCCCGGCGGATGCCCGGGCGCTACCGGGTCGCCCAGTAAAGAGGCGATCGTGGCCGCTATCTGTTTCTGATAGACCTGGCCCTTCATCCTGAGCTCTCCTTCCGGCTGGATATCAGGCCCTAACACGGCCATCCAGATATCCCCCGAGCCCTCTGCCCAAAAACCATGGGTGGTCCACTTATTTGATTTCCAGCCCCGGCCGTGATCGGTGGTGATCAGGAAAGTCGTGCTGTCCTTATAATAGGGGTCTGTCTGCACATAATACCAGAGGTCGGAGATCATCCGGTCGAGATCTGTCGCCTGCTGCAGATACAGATCGTAACGGCCGCCATGTGCACATTCGTCCGTTTCGCCAAAACCCAGGAATAGTACGGAAGGATGATGCACCCCAATATACTCGCGGGCTGCCAGGAAAGTCAGCATATCGTGCCGGGTCTTGCTTTGACGCATCGTGGCCTGGACGCTGTCGATGAGACCTGCCACGGAATCCCCGCTTTCATTCAGTTTTTCATACCCGCTGTTCACCGGCAGTCCGCTGCGGTGTTCATTCAATATATATGGAAAAACATTCCAGGAAGTGAAGACCGCCACCTTACCCCGGTATTCTGCACTGGTATTTAAATACTCCAGCACATTCACGTGTTTGTTGTTGATGGCCAGGTTGGGACTGCTGAATGCATCCGTATGTCCTGTGAAGATCTCGTTATAACCCGGGTAGGATATCTTATACCAGTTGCTGACATTCACCTTATTACCCCAGAGCCGGTTGCCATACAAACGTCCTTTTGCAGCGATGGTATTCCAGAAGAAGGGTAATAATTTCCGTCTGCGTCCTTCCGCCGTACTATCCCAGTAAAGGCTGCGCATCAATACAGTATCGCGTACGTACTCTTCATTACCTACCAGCGAAGGGTCCGCTCCGGTAAAAACCTCCTGCCACCGGAATCCGTCGATGGTGATGATAAACAAATGTTTGGTTTTTGCAGGCGCCTGCGCCATAGCGGAAGAAAGCAGCGACAGGGCCACCAGTGAAACGAGGAGGAATTTCATCTTTAATGGGTTTGTCAAAATTAGGCACGGGGTATGACCACATGTTTACGGGAAGATTAACTTAACATTATGAGGATGCCGCGGGCATAATATTTTATTAACCAAACAATAATCCTGGCGACACATTGCAGTCATATTTTCCTTTTAGTTTTAAACGCCTAAAAAACACCGCATGCCCTTGTTAGACTGGTTGGATCATTTGGATAAAGCCCTGTTCGTGTTGATACAGCACGATTCAGATCATACTGTGCTGGATAAGATATTGCCGCTGCTGCGCGAACCTTTTACCTGGGTGCCCCTGTATGCATTTATATTGTTCTATATTCTTTTCAGGCATAAGAATAAAGCCCTTTCTTTTATCATTCTAAGCGTGCTGACTTTCGCCATCACCGATAGTCTCACCGCACAGGTGTTAAAACCCCTTTTTGGACGGCTGCGTCCCTGCCATGATGCGGAAATGCAAACTGTTGTCCGGACATTGGTAGACTGCGGCGGACGATGGTCCATGCCTTCCAATCATGCTGCTAATCATTTCGGCCTGGCGGCTTTCTGGTTTTATTCCCTTCTTTCGGTCAGCGGTAAAAAATGGAATTGGCTCTGGTTCTGGGCGGCAGCCATATGTTATGCACAGGTCTATTGTGGGAAACACTATCCCTTCGATGTTCTTGTTGGCGCGATCACCGGCTTCCTAACGGGTCTGGGTATGTCCCGTTTGTTCCTTTTTTGGGAGAAGAACAAACACGATCATCGCCCGCCCTTTCTGCGACAAACCTTCAAAAAATCGCCGGAAATCCGTTCGGGTTTATAGGGTTTGTATATATTTGATCCGCAATTTATAATTCCCCCCGGAGGTGGACTTACCTGATGCCCGATCTATACAATGCTGAATGGGAAACCTGGCTGCAAAAATGGTTTACCTGGCTTTTAATACCCGCCATACTGGTAAATGCCGGTGGTCTGTTGATACCGATCCTGGAACCTGACGGCGCCCTTTATGCGACCATCGCCAAAACCATTGCCCGCAGCGGCGATTTTATGAATCTCCGGGTAGAGGGCAAAGACTGGCTCGACAAACCTCACTTTCCTTTTTGGATCACCGCTATAAGCTTTCGTTGTTTTGGCATCAACGCCTTCGCCTATAAATTCCCGGCACTGTTGTTCTGGGCGGCCGGCGCCCGGTACACCTGGCGTATGGCCTTATCCCTATATGGGAAACCGGTCGCGCAACTTGCAACTCTCATCTATGTCTCTGCGGCGCACCTGGTGATCTCCAACAACGATGTCAGGGCCGAACCTTATCTGACCGGTCTTATCATTGGCTCCGTCTATCATTTTTATAAAGCCGCCCGGGTTAAACCCGGACTACACCTGATAGCAGGCTCCCTGCTGGCCGCGGGCGCCGTCATGACCAAGGGCCCCTTCGTACTGATCACCATCGCTGCAGGATTTATCCTTGACTGGACCATGCGAAAAGAATGGGAACAGTTTCGTAATGTACGCTGGTGGATAGCCATTATTCTGACCGTCCTTTTCACGCTGCCGGAACTGATCTCTCTATACCTGCAATTCGATCTGCATCCCGAAAAACAAGTGTTTGGCCAGAGGGGTGTATCCGGCATCCGTTTCTTTTTCTGGGATAGCCAGTTCGGTCGTTTTTTTAATACCGGTCCCATCAAAGGCGCCGGTGATCCCTTCTTTTATTTTCATACGCTGTTATGGGCCTTTCTGCCCTGGTCACTGCTGCTGTATGCAGCCATCATACAAAAATGCCGGCGTATGGTGGATAACGCGCGCTCCGGCAGCATCCAGTCCTCCGGCAGTATCCCCCCTTCCGTCGCTACCCGTCCCTCAGTCGCCGGTGACTATATCTGTCTGGGCGCTGCCCTGGCCAGTTTCCTGATCTTTTCCCTTTCCCGGTTTCAATTACCGCATTATCTGAATATACTTTTCCCCTTTTTTGCGATCCTGACAGCGGGGTATCTATCTGGCATTCGTCGCCGGTGGACACAGCGCGCCATCACCATCATCCAAAATGTCATCAGCATATTGCTGCCTTGTCTGCTTCTGTTGCTTTGCTGGTTTTGCCATTTCGATGACTGGCTTTTGATAATGATTGCCATCGCTATCCTTGCTGTACTCCCCTTCCTTATTTTCCGCGGAAGCAAACTCACCGCATCCATCGCGCGCAGCCTTTGGATGGCCCTGGTCGTTTTTTCCTTCGTGAATTTTATTCTTTATCCTAATATCCTGCAATATCAGGCCGGTACACAGGCGGGACGCTTTATAGGCGCGACTGCCCATCCCGCGGCTACCCGCCCACCGTCAGCAGCTATCCTCACACACGCCACCGGGGCCGCGGCCACCGTTTACATGCTGCAGGAGGCCCCCGCCAATTATTCTTTCGAGTTTTATTGTCCTCTGCCAGTCGAACGGATATCCATGAATGATCTCCGCGTGTCTGAAAACGATCCTACCCTTGTCTTTGCCCCCACAGCCTTTGCTGACTCGCTGTCAGCGCGTGGTTACCATACCCGGAATATCCGCTCTTTCCCCAATTTTCATGTCAGCCAGCTGACGGGGGAATTTCTGAATAACCAGACGCGAAATTCCGTATTGGATTCATATTCAATACTATCCGTTCGGCGCTAAACCGCCTGGTCTTGTTTTTGCTTTGGTGAACAAAACCATCACAATGAGTATCCACCCATATACCATCTGCATTTCACCCTTTGTCATTGAAGACCTGCGCGAACGTCTGGGAAGGGCCCGTTGGCCGGATGAGATCACCGACAGTGGCTGGGAGTACGGTACCAACATGGCCTGGTTGCAGGACCTTTGCCTGCATTGGGGGCATGGCTTTGACTGGAAGGAACAGGAAGACCAATTGAACGGATTTTCGCATTTCCAGTGTATTATCGACGGTTTCGGGCTGCATTTTATCCATGAAAAAGGAAAAGGCCCCAAGCCCATTCCCCTGCTGCTCATACACGGGTATCCCGATAGTTTTGTACGCTTTTTAAAGCTCATTCCCCTTTTGACGGCAGAAGGCCCGGATGGGATCTCTTTCGACCTTATCATTCCTTCCCTGCCCGGGTATGGTTTTTCTGACCGGCCTGCTGCGCCGGGCATGAATACCCAAAAGATCGCCGGTCTGTTTGCCCGCCTCATGAGTGAATTAGGGTACAAAAAATTCATAACCCATGGCGGAGACTGGGGCAGCAGCATTTCCGAGCAACTGGCGATGCAGTTTCCCCAGCGTCTTCTGGGGATGCACCTGACGGAGGTGCCCTTCCAGCATCTTTTTTCAATACCCCCTGATGAGCTGACACCGCGGGAAAAAGAATATTTACAGGCGGGCCGGCAATGGAGGGACCAGGAGGGCGCCTATGCCCTGCTGCAAAGCACCAAACCGCAGACACTGGCCTACGCAGTAAATGATTCACCCATAGGGCTTGCCGCCTGTATAATAGAGAAATTCTATTCCTGGTCAGATTGTAATGGTCACCTGGAGAATGTCTATACCCGTGATGAATTGCTGACCAATCTGACGATCTACTGGGTGACCCAAACCGCAGGGTCGGCATTTAGGATCTACTATGAACAAATGCACCAATCTCAGGCGGATGGCGGTAAAAAAATAAAGGTCCCTGCCGCTTTCTGTATCGCGGCTAAGGACCTTGTACCCGCCCCGCGCGAATTCGCGGAGCGGTTCTTTAACGTACAGCAATGGACCCAACTGCCTGCCGGGGGGCATTTCGCAGCGATGGAGCATCCGCAGCCATTGGCGGACGACATCATAAATTTCTCCCGAAAGCTCGTGGGCAAACCCGTCGCGCAATTGCATTAATTCTCATGTTCATCCGCACTGGGGCCGTAGCTGCCAGGTATGGGGATATCCAGGAGACGCAGGAAAACACCTAGTTGCGCCCGGTGATGTACGATCTGGCAATAAGCCAGCCGTATGATCTCCGCTTTGGTAGCGACGTGCAAAACTGCATCACCATTACGTAATGTCCAGCTCTCCGCCAGCCGGTCTTCCGTGGCCTTTTTCAGATGTTCCCTGCCATCGGTCAGGGAGCGTTCAAAATATTCCAGCAATTCAGCCGTATTGCTGACCTCCTCCTGTTTGTAGGGGTTGGCGGCAAAATCCAGCCCGTCAGTTGTCACGGCCATCGTGACCCAGCCCGGCAGTTCGGCGATATGGGTGGCCAACTGTTGTACGGTCATGCTTTTTTTATGCGGCTGCCAGCTAAAATAGGCCGTGGGTACGCGTTCCAGCATTTTACGCGTGGTCTGGGCTTCCTGCTCGAGTTCTTTTAAAAGAGGTTTGATCGTTGACATAATGAATAGTTTTTTTGATTGATAACTCAAAGAAACAACCCCCTTGTGACAGCCTTATGTCAGCAGTGTCCGGGAAAAACTTAACATTAGCTTCCTTATTTAAATATTAATTTTATGTTACCATATTATTACCAAAAACGTTATTCGTATGAGTCAACAACAAGAAACAGCCAGTGCTCCGGCTCCCACCAAAAAGCAGGTACGTAAAGAGATCGGAGACAAGCTGACAGGAGCCCTGGCCGAGTATAAAAAGGAGTTAGGAGAAAAAAAACTGGCGACACGCGTCAAAGAGGTTAGTAAGCTGATCACCCGTGATCTGTTGAAGATCAGTAAGAAACAGCGGAGTGAGTCGAAAAAGACCACCAAAGCTTCAAAGGCTACAAAGGCCAAAAAGGCCGCTACAGCCAAAAAGAAATAATCCACCCATATTTCAACTCTTTGTCAGACCCGTCCGTTATAAACGGACGGGTCCTCCCCGGCAAAGGAACTTTGCCGGAAATTATTGAAAAAAGACCCGTCTACTTTTAGCTTTAGACGGGTCTTTTTTGTGAGAATGCCGTCCAAACGCGGCACGATTTTTTTTGCAAAAAACTTCACCCTCGGGTAATATTAATAACTGAAATTTACAGACTAAATTAAATAACTATGGCCAGCTTTGGAGAATTAAAGATCAACACGTATTACCTCATCCAGGTGGACGCCGATTCAGATATCGAACTGGTTTCCGTCATTCTTCACACCAAAGAAACCGTGCTCTTGCGCAGCTATCTGCCCCAGGCAGAGGATTTTTTCAAATACCAGGACGAACCTGTCTTCAAACTCGTTGAAGAAGTGGATGAAGCGACTGCCCAACAACTGGAAAGCCTTTATCAGACGCAGACAGTAGAAGAGGAATACACCGAATACGAAGAAGAGGAAGAATAATTATTCCGAGCCTTGCGGCGTGGCCAGGCGGTTTTTGCCGGGTACAACAGGATAATGCCTGGACCCCCTGGTCGCCCACCAAAGAATGCGATTGAATACATCGTCATCCCCTTCGTCTATTTCGTCCTGTCGGTTTTCCAGGGACAACCTGGCATATCTTCTGGAACGCCCTCTTAATTCAGCCAGCGGGCGGTTCATCTCATTTAACGGAATGCGGTTAGGGATCACCGTATAGGCCATCGTATCCTGCTGGTTGGTGAAACAGTCGAACATAGGCAGAGCCGTACCATCCATCGCATTCATGGGAGGAATTCCTAGTATCTGCTCGATCGTTCTGAGCAGCGAAGTTTGATTGTAATTCGTAGAAACCGTTCGCCGCAGCCGGGAAAAAGGACTGACGACGAACCCGGTCGTCCTGTATGCCGACAGATGGTCCCAACCCGCCTGGCTGTCGTCTTCGGTGATAAAGATCGCTGTAGAGTTCCAGAACCGGCTATGGGTAACAGCCTCCACGATGCGGCCCAGCGCAAGATCATTGTCCGCCACCATTGCCCGCGGAGTAGGAAAGCCGGGGCTCATACCCGTCGTATGATCATTGGGCAGGGACAACACCATCAGTTGCGGCCACTCATCGCCGGGACGGGTTTCGTATTCCTTCAATTCTTTGATAAAAGCATCGGCCCTCAACTGATCATTGATCCGGGGATCATCATATCCCGGGTAACCGGCCGAAAGAATAGGCCGCACCCGGGATATCGTACTGAAATTTTTTGCGTCGAAGGACTGGTGCGTTTCGTATAAATGATAGATCTGTGTCCAATCCAATTGTTTGTCCAGGGCAGTCCTGCAGGCTTCGCCATAAATACGTACCGTCTTGCCGTGGTCCAGTGCATTATTCCAGATAAATCCTTCCTTGTCATAGACCATCGCATCGTACTGCGCATGCGGATAACTGCGAAACCAGCCCCTGACCATCTTTTCCACATAATCCGTTACCATCGCCGCATCTGCCCACTGATGTCCTTCCGCCGAACTCTTGCCGGATACATAATAATTATCCAGCAGACTGAACTCCCTCGCCAATTGGTGTTCGTTGGGAGTGACGCTGTCGCCAAACACGCAAAAAGAGGGCTCCCCTCTGCCTTCAGGCATATCTCCCAGCACCTGGTCATAGGTCCTGTTCTCCTTTATGATATAGATGACATGTTTGAAAAGAGAAGGCTCCCCGATGCGTTCGGGCACCGGTTGCGGCATCACACCGGGTCTTGGCAGCTGCCGGGCCAGGGCCTCCCGGTAGGCAAGATTCAGTTGTCTTACTTTAGCGGTGTATGTTTTCAGCTGCGCCGCGTCCGGCAACGGTATCCAATTGACAGATGCCTGCTGGCAGTGCGAGTTATACCCGCCATTTTGTTTGCTTCTCGCCCCGATGGCTTCCAGACAGGTAACATATAACATGTTGCCGTCGCAAACAATACCCGAAGGATAGGCTTCCGTGGGAATGAAACCGGCGATCCAGGGCCCCTCGCTGCCCCCATCCTTTCCGGGAACTTTATGTTTGTCCCAGGAAATGACGGCTATAGCATTATTGAGACCATTGGCCACATACAGGTGTCCTTTGTTGTCCACCGCCAGGGCATTGGGTGTGCTGCCTGCATAATGATCGGAGTGGTCAAAAGGCGATACCGGTATCTTTTCTTCTTCCAGCAGACTGTCGACGTATATTACCGAAATATTATCGCTGTTGCCATTGGCTACATAGACGTACCGATCGTCCCGGCTATGGATGATCGCATTGGGGTGCAGTCCGACCTCTATGTCCTTCACAAAAGCGCCGCTTGCAGCATCTATGACAGTTACCGTTCCCCTGGCCGTGGCGCCTGTACGGGGATCCGTATACGCAGCTCCCCAGGGTACCCCGGCCGTTTCTTTTCCAATGGTATCGGTTGGCACCGGTCCTGCCCAGTTGGTGACAAATACACGACCGTGGACCAGCGTAAGACCATAAGGCGCCACGCCCGTCGTCACGGTCCATATGACGGCCTGATCGCGTACCCTCACTTTAGCCAGCTGGTTATTCCCGTTGAGCACGACATATAAGAAAAGTTCGCCCCCTTCTTCCCGAACGGCTACTTCATTTGGCAAAGCCATCGGCGCGGGGGCTGCTGCCTCGAAAGGAATAGCCTGCACTATTTTCAGATCATTGCCGTCCCATACCGCTTCCATCACATAGGAGTCTGCATTCGAGCCATGTCCCGCTCCCCAGAAAATATGTACCGCCCCCTGGTATTCGATGGCCTTGATACCCGAATACGTGCTCATCAGCTGCCCGTATTTCCGGTCCCCCGTAAAACTATACCTGGCCATCACCTGACGCCCATCGGCATTGAAAACAATGATGCCATAACGATCTTCCACGACCAGGAATTTGCCGCCGGGCAATAATACGGCGTCGAGACTGTGATTCTCCAGTTTGGGGTCCCCAAAATGAACCGTCGTACCAGCCGGATCGATCCAGCGATTATAGGGCATGGAATACGGAGCCTGCAGACTGGTGAGCGAACTGTCGTCATAGGGGATGTGCACGCGCTGCTGCTGGGCCATCGCGGTCAGACCAGGAAATCCGCAAAAAATAATGGGCAGGGCGGAAACAGGGAAGAAAGAGAGTTTCATTTTCAAATTTAACAGAAATTAAGAAGTAAGACAAACAGCACGACCCCGGTGATCACTACGTATAAATAGTCCTTTTCAAACAGGTAACCAAAGATGGAAAATATGATCCGCGCAATCGGCGTAGCGATCAGAACAAAAAGCCCCAACTGGATCAAAGGGCGGCCTTCGCCCCTTCCTATGGCCTGCAGCATAGGCCCCAGCATCCGCATTTTGTCGGGCTCGCCTCTGAAGGTATGATATTGGGGAATCTCTCTGCCATGCCGGTACAGATAAACAATTCCTCCTGTCAGCACGATCACCGAAGAAAGCAATACCCCATAACGGAGCAATGATCCGATGATCTTTTCCAGATCGGCATCCCTTATTTTTTTCTTTGACAAAGCCTTAGATATTATGCGTGAATCCATTGTAGATCATTTCTATCGCAAGCACCAGCACCACTCCTGCAAACAATATTTTCAGGCTGGCCACTTTCGCCTTTGCCAGTATCCTCGAGCCGATAAAAGCGCCGAGCAGCACGCCCAGCATCACCGGCATCGATAACCCCGGATCGATATATCCTTTGTGCAGATAGATGCCCACACTGGCGACCGCCGTCACGCCTATCATGAAATTGCTGGTCGTCGTCGACACTTTAAACGGAACACGCATGATATTGTCCATGGCGATCACTTTTAGCGCCCCCGAGCCGATGCCGAGTAATCCTGATATGATTCCCGCAACATTCATCATTAAAAATCCCCCCACTATATTTTTTACGGTATAGCGCTTCTCTCCGCCCGGGGTAGGATAACTGTTATTCAGCCGGAGCAGGCGGGATAATGGGCTTCCATCGTCGGTGAACACCGGATCGGCCAGTTTTGCGAAAGAGGCAATGGCCGATAAGATCAATATCACACCAAACAAAATGGCGATAAAAGAAGTGGGCAGCGAAGCGGCCAGCCAGGCGCCGCCAATGGCGCCAAGGGTAGTGGCCAGTTCCAGGAACATACCCAGTCGTATATTGGTAATGCCTTCTCTTACATAAGCCGCGGCTGCTCCCGAGGAAGTAGCGATGACACTGACCAGCGACGTACCTATCGCATAATGAATATCGACCTTGAAAACCAGGGTCATCAGAGGGATCAGGACTACACCTCCTCCCAGTCCGGTAAGAGAACCCAGCAGACCCGCCGCCATCGCTCCCAAAAATAATACACCCGTAAACACCAGTATCGTCATACACAAATATAGCCGTTGTAATCCATAACACAGCGCCCCGTCATTTTACGGCTATCCCTTCTTTTATCTCGTCATTGGCATTGGCAATCACCCGTTCACCTTCCTTTATATTTCCCAGGATCTCTATCTTGTTGTTGCTTTCATTTCCGGTAGTGACGTCTTCCCTTACGGTTTTTCCATCCCGGATGACAATGACATATTTTCTTTCCGTGGAAGTGACTACGGCAGATTTTGGGACGGCTAACGCATGGGGATTGCCCTTCGAACGGAACAGGACATCGGCATACATACCTGGTGTCAGCGCTTCATCGGTATTATAGACGTCCAGCTCCACCCTTTCGGTGCGGTACTGCATATTGATATTCATCGATTTTCGCGCAATACGTCCTGTCATCCGTTTGCCGGGATAAGCGCTTAGGAAAAAGGAGAGCGTATCGTTGTTGCGTAAGTTGGCGGCAATACTTTCAGGGATGTCCACCTGCAGACGCAGATGATCCACTTCCTTCAATTCCAGCATCGGCCTGCCATCTTTTGCTTCGGCGCTCACCAGGGCGCCCGGATGGACATTGCGCTGCGTGATAACCCCTTTGAAAGGCGCCATCACTTTCAGATATCCCATCATGGTCTGCTGCACCTGCCAGTTGGCTTTTTCGGAATTGCTAAGCGCGCTGTCCGCTTCCGTTTTTGACTTTGCGGTGGCAAGATCCATGGGGGAGATGGCTCCCGGCGTACGGGCAGCCTGTTTCAGCCGTTCATAGTTCTCCCGGCTGATCGTATAGTCCGATAAGGTACGTGCATATTTTTCTTTGGCCGATGCCGTGGCCTGTTCCAGTTCGGGCGCTTCCAGCACCATCAGGGGCTGGCCTGCCCGTACGTGCGTGCCGATGTCTACAAAGACCGATCTGACATACCCATTCACCTTTGGAAAAATACTTACTTCCTGATAGGCCGCCAGCTGAGCGGGCAATTTGACGACCTGCTCGACAGGCTCATGCGTGGCTGTTACTAATGAATAGTGTAAGTCGGAAGATGCCGGGACGGCATTTTTCTTTTCTGCCGCTTTGTTTTCCGAACAGCCATAGATAAAGAAGGCTGACAGTAAAAAAATTATAAGAGTGTGCTTGTTCATGATATTTTATTTAGAGGAATCTTCGGGTAATAAGGAGACGCTGTCAAAAGATGTTTTCTGCTGTATCCAGCCATAGACCAATGGAACGATAAAGAGAGCGGCAAACGTGGAGGCCGCCAGACCTCCGATGACGGCACGTCCCAGAGGGGCCGACTGGTCACCGGCTTCTCCGAGACCGCTGGCCATTGGGATCATCCCTGCGATCATGGCCAGACTGGTCATCAGGATGGGCCGTAATCGCACGCTGGCTGCTACTACCGCAGCCCTGAAAGGGTTCTGATATTCCAATCGCAGCTTTTCTGCATTGGTGACGATGAGGATGGCATTCGCGACCGATACGCCCGTCGACATGATGATGCCCATATAGGACTGCAGGTTCAGCGTAGCTCCCGTTGCCAGCAGCATTAACATCGCGCCTAACAATACGGCCGGCACTGTCGCCAGCACCGAGATGGACAGACCGAAAGATTGATAATTGGCCGCCAGCAATAATAGAATGACCACGATAGCCGCCATCAAACCAGTCTGCAGGGAGTCCAGCGTTTCTGTCAGCAAAGAGGACATTCCCTTTATCTCTGCAACCAGTCCGACAGGAGGTGCTCCCAACTGCGCGATGGCTTTCTGCACCGCTGCTGTCGCCGCTCCAAGATCTTTCTTGTAAATATTTGCACTCACGGTGACAAAACGCCGGGGACCGCTGCGATCGAATTCTCCCGGCAAGGTATCGATCCGGAAGGAGGCTACATCCGACAAGACCGGCCGCGGCTGCCCCTTCACCAGCGAGACGGATTGCAGCTGCGGCACGGAATTCATAATATATTCCGGCACCTGTACCTGGCTTTGGTAGGTATAAGCCGCCCGTTCATCCAACCACAGGTTCTTGTTGGTAAACCGGCTGGAGGAAGTCACATCCGTAATGCTCTTTGAAACATTGTCGATGGACAACCCCATGAGCGCCAGTTTATTTCTGTCCACATTTATATTCACCGTCGGCAGATGCAGCGGTTGTGCGATCTGCACATCCCGGAGAAAAGGAACGCCTTTTAAGACACCTGCCAGCTTTTGCGCATAGCCTTCGATGTCACCCATATTCTTTCCCGCAACTCTCACTTCGATAGGCGTGGAAGCCCCCTGCGCCATGATCTTTTCCGTTAGCTCTATCGGCTCAAAGGAAAGATGAAGCCCGGGATAGGATTGCAGGATATTTTTTCGCAACGTTTCTTTCAGGTCTTCGATCTTTCCCTTGTAGCCTTCATTTAGGTTCACCTGGATCACCGATTCATGCGTACCGCTGTTGAAGATATAGAGATTGCTCGATCCGAAACTGCTGGGCACCAAACCTACATAAGCCGAAGAAATGGCTATCTGATGGTTCACCGTCGAATCGATGATATTCAGGACTCCCTGGGTGGCTTTCTCCGTCACTTCCAGCCGGGTGCCGTCAGGCTCACGGATGCGCAATTGCAGCTGACCGTTGTTGGTCTTTGGCAACAGGTCCTTTCCAATGATGACGTAACAGGCTCCAGCGGCCCCGAAGGCAAGAATGAGGTAGATCCCCACGATCAGCCTGCGCCGGGGCATCCACTTCTCCAGGCGGGAAGCCAGTCCTTTTTTTATCCGCTGAAAAAAGCCATTGTCCTCATGATGGTTCATCTCTTCTCCGGTGTGAAGCCCTATCTGCCCGCTTTCCTCTTCATTCAGCGCCAGCCCGGCATGGGCATGCATACCGGTGTGATGATACTGGAACATCTCCGCCTTGAGCAGCCATACGGATATCACCGGCACCAGCGTCTGTGCGGCGATAAAGCTCACGATCATGGCAAAGGCGATAGACAGGGATAAAGGAAGGAACATGGCCCTGGGAACACCAGACATCACGAAGGCCGGGGCGAAAACGGCCAGGATACACAGCAGGATCAACAGCAGCGGGAACGAAATTTCCTCGCAGGCGTCCAATATGGCCTGCTTCTTACTCTTTCCCATTTCCAGATGCTGGTGGATGTTCTCGATCGTCACCGTCGCCTGGTCCACCAGTATCCCGATGGCCAGCGACAGACCGCTCAACGTCATTATATTGACCGTCTGGCCTGCCAGCTTCAGGAAGAATACGGCGCTCAATATCGCAACTGGAATAGTGATGATCACGACGAGGCTGCTTCGCCAGTCCCGCAGGAACAGCAGTACCATCAGCCCTGTGAGAATAGCCCCCAATATACCCTCTGTCATCAGGCTCTTTGCTGAATTGATAACGAAAACGGACTGATCGAACTCATAGCTGATATCCACGTCTTCCGGCAGCAGGCTTTTCATTTCAGGTATCTTCTGCCGGAGTGTCTGCACTACTTCCCAGGTGGAAGCATCCGCAGTTTTTACCACGGGGATATATACAGACCGCTTACCATTTACCAGTGCATAATCCACGGTGATATCCGCCCCATCCGCGACCGTTGCTACATCGCGCACAAAGATGGACGAAGACCCGTTGCTGCTGACGGGGATATCTTCGAAATGCTGAACCTTTGTTTCCAGCGAGTTAATAGCGGTGACATACATCATGCTGTCCACCCGCAGATTGCCTGCCGGTGTAATGGCATTGTTTTTCGCGATAGCCTGCACCACCTCGTCGGCCGAGAGATTATACATCCGCAGTTTTTCGGGATTGACATTGATGAGCACCGAGCGGGCATTTGCCCCAAAAGGCGGCGGAGCGGACAAACCCGGCACCGTGGCGAACAGGGGACGTACCCTTGTAATAGCCAGATCGAAAATGTCCTTCAGTTGTTTGGTCTTGCTGCTGAACACCAGCTCACCCACCGGCAATGAAGAGGCGTCGAAACGGATCACCTGCGGCGGTAAAGCGCCCGGGGGAAAGAAAGCCGCCGTACGGTTCACCTGAAGGGCCACCTGCGCCGAAGCCTCGGCCATATCTGTATTTTCATAAAAGCTCAATTTTATCAGACAAAGCCCCTGTATATTCTTACTCTCGATGTTCCGGATGCCATTGACATAGAGAAACTGGTCCTGCATACGGGTGGCAAAAAAGCCCTCCATCTGTTGGGCTGACATTCCCCCATACTGCTCGATCACATAAATAGTTGGGGAATTCAGCTTGGGAAAAATGTCGATGGGTATGGTCCGCAGGGCCATCACCGAGAACAACAAAAGACCCATGAACAACACCAGGATAGTAATAGGCCTTTTTAAAGCTGTTCGTACCATTAGTATTAATTATTTGATAGATTGAATAAATTGATCAAGGTTGCCGGCTGCTGAATATTTATCCAGGTTGGCCAGCAGCCAGTCGCTCAGTGTCTGTACATAGTCGGATTGACTGCGGTATAACACAAAGGAGGCATTCGTCAGGTCGACCAGGTTGATGATACCCGCCTTGTACTGTGCGGTTTTCTGATCGTAAGCGCTCGTTGCAGACTCTATTTGTACGGGTATCTCCGTAAGATTCTTCGTCGCTGTCCGTATACTTTCCTCCGCCTTGTTGCCTACATTCAGGAGGGAGAATTGTTGTTGCTGCAGGCCGTATTCGCTGGCAAGGGTGTTATTCCTTGCGACCCTGGCCTTGTCTTTTCTGTGCACGACATTGAAAAGATCGTATTCCAGGGTCAGGCCTGCCAGATAGTTGAAGCGCTGGTATCCCAATCCGGTGGCAGCCGATTTATAGTTATCCGTATAATCAATGCTCGAACCACGCCCCCAGGCAACGCCCGTCAGCAGCACTTTGGGCAGATAACTTTTCCTGACCAGGTCCTCCCGTTGTAAGTATAGCGCCTTCTCCTTATTGAAATAATCGAGCAACGGATTTTGAAAAGTTGTACTGTCCCGGTTGGCGCCAGGAATATCCAACGCCGGGAGATATCCTTTTGTCTGTGCCGTATCGATGTCGATATGATCTGCCGGTATGCCCGTAAGGTAGCTCAGCTGTTGCTGCAGCTGCCTGATCTGGCCCCATGTCTGATTATAGGTGATACGCGTTTTGGATAGCTCAGCCATTGCCAGCGCAGAGTCCGCACCTGGCTTGATCCCGCTTTGCGTCACCGCCTGGATGACTTTATAGATGGTCTCATACCGGCTGACATTTTCCTTGTCGATAGCCAGTTGAAACTGGTTTTTAAGGATGTCGAGATATAGCTTACCAACCTGCCACTTTATCAGGTAGAGCTCCCTGTCGAGGTCCGCCTGACTAAGATTGACATAAGCCTGTGCACTGCGCACCGTCGACTTTTTCAGTCCAAAATCCAGCAGTTCGTACTGGTTATAAAAAAAAGCGATATTGCCGATGGCGGATTGATAATTGTTTGAAGAACGGACGCCGGATGAGCTGGATGGAATAACGCCAAATCCAATATAAGACCCCGGTATCGAGTTGTCCGTCCCTACCGTCACTTCATCTCCCAGGTATGAGGATGGCAGAAAAGCATGTTTTGCATCTGTAACTCCGGCCTTCGCAGCGTCAACCAACGCTTTTTTCTGAAGCAGAACAGGCAGATGGTGTTGGGCGGAATCGATGAATTCGGCCAGCGTATATTTTTTTTGCTGGGCAAATAAAGAAAGTATAGGGGTAAGTATAAGGATACTTGAGACCCAAAGGACCTTTCTTCGAAAGAAAGTGATCATACAGGTATGATATATTAAAATGAAAAATGTTGTTGCGCAGGTAAGATCAGGCAAAAACAGGAGGGCCGCGTAGCGGACGGGATAATAACGGGATGGAGGTTAGTGGAAGGTCACGATAGGAGCCGAGCACTCTCGGAATGATATGCAATACCGGAGCTGCCACACAAAATACAGGAAAGAGGGTAATATCTTCCTGATGAAACCGCTTGTTGAGCCGGATATTATGACTCGGGGAGCTGTTTAATGGAATGGCCTTAACAACAGCATGCTTCTGAGACGAACGCACCAGGGAGGAATGCTTGAAAATATCCTTTGCATTGCTGTGCCCCTCAAAATTGAAAAAGGATTGTACAGAAAAAAATATCCCATATACCGCAAGGACCAGTATATAAAAGAGAGATTTATATATTTTTTTCTTCATGTTTTTCCGGGACCTAAAAATAATAATTATATCCTGGCCTGCCTAGGGCTATTGTCAAAGAATAGCCAAAACTTGCAATAACGAATGCTTAACATCAACCGATCGTTATAAAAAAAATGCCGTTATCCAATAGACAATAGCCGCCAGCAGGGCGCTCACCGGTATGGTCAGGATCCAGGCCCATATCAGGTTGATCGTCACACCCCAGCGGACAGCCGACATACGTTTGGTGGCGCCCACTCCAACGATCGCGCCGGTGATTGTATGGGTCGTGCTCACGGGGATACCCAGCGACTGGGTGAGGAATAAGGTGATGGCGCCTGCGGTTTCCGCGCAGACCCCTTCCAGCGGACTCACCTTTGTGATGCGGGTGCCCATGGTCTTAACGATCCGCCAGCCGCCGCTCATCGTCCCCAGCGCGATGGCAGAAAAACAGGCTATCGGAACCCAATTGGGTATCTGCTGGATATTTTCCAGGTCACCGTGGGCGACCAGCGCCGCCGCAATGATGCCCAGTACTTTTTGCGCGTCGTTGCCGCCATGTCCGATACTCAGCAAGGCCGATGACAACAGTTGCAAACGGCGGAACCAGCCCTCTGCACGATAGGGATTGCTTTTCTGGAACAGGTTCACAATTAAAACGGTGATTACCAGGGCCACAAACATGCCTATCAGGGGCGCTAATACGATAAAGAAGAAGGTAGGAAGCACGCTGCTATAGTCCACGACATTTTTTCCGTGGACCGACCATCCGCCGGCATGGGCCAGCGCCGCTCCGACAAAACCGCCCAACAGCGTATGCGACGAGCTGGAAGGAATGCCGAACCACCAGGTGAACAGATTCCAGGCGATGGCCGCGATAAGACCGGAAAAGATCACCGGCAGCGTAATAAAATCGCGGTGGACAAAATGAGCGATCGTATTGCCTATCTTGAACTCGCCAATAAAATACCGGAAGATAAAAAGGGCTGCGAAATTGAAGATGGCTGCCCAAAGCACAGCCTGGAAGGGGGTCAGCACTTTTGTGGAAACGATCGTTGCGATCGAGATGGCTGCGTCATGAAATCCGTTGATGTAATCAAATACCAGCGCCAATACAATAATAGTAAACAAAAAGATCATGAGCAGAGGGTTTCCGGAGGCCGCCTTACGCGTATTTAATAATAATAGATTCGATTACATTGGTGGCATCCTCACATTTGTCCGTCACGATCTCCATTACCTGGTAAATATCCCTCTTTTTGATGACCTCTTTGGCGTCGGGCTCCGTCTCGAACAATCTTTCGATGCTCATATCAAAAATGTCGTCCGCCTGATTTTCGATACTGTTCACCCGTACCAGCGCATCGGTTATCGTCCGCATGTCCCGCATGTTGCGCAGCTCCTTTACCGCACTTCTTATTTGTTTGGACCCCTGCTCGATCAGGTCGGCCATCTTCTGAATGCCCTGGTCATTGGGGTTTACCTTATAAAAATTGATCTTTTTGGCCGCGGCGTAGATATAATCGCAGATATCGTCCAGCGCGCTGGCCAGATAGTGAATGTCTTCCCTGTCGAAAGGCGTAATAAAATTGCGGCCCAGCTCGGTAAATATACGATGCGTGAACTCGTCGTTCACATGTTCCTGTGTCTCCAGCTGGGAGATCAGCGCAGCCCGTTTGTCAAAATCAGGTTCACTGACCACTGCCTTTAATAACTCGCCCATCCGGGCCACACTATCGGCCACTTCCTCGAAAAGGGAATAAAAGACCTTGTCCTTGGGCATGAATAGTTGAACAATAGCATTAAATCCCTTCATTCAGTAATTTTTTTCTTTGACAAAAGTCCGGACAGACCTGTGTAGCCATCGGCGCACAAAATAAATTCAATGTATTCGGCTTCAGGACCGAAATGGATTTGGTAATAATTTCTTAACAATAAGGAAATGTACTTAAGCTGTTCTTTTAGGATAAATACGAATATTTTTCGAATTAAAAAAATATATCTTCATAAGATGCTCAAAAACAGCCAATAAAAAATACCGGATTTGCGCAAAATACCCCCTTTAGAGCAGTGTTAACATTAAGGTAATATTCCCTTAACATTCGGTTCATTGCATAAACATTGTTTTGCATCGAATTCGAGACGTCGAACGGCATTTTATTTATCGAACCACAATTATTTATCGAACCAAGATTTTTAACGAACCAAGACTTTTATGAAACGCAACTTTCTAAAACAATTTCTTCTTATTGCCATTTTATCTTTTTTAACCATCGCCTCACAGGCACAATATCTCCTGAACTCTGATTCTGCTTTCAAAGCAGGCGCTCCCAATTCCGGCCGGATCTGGGGATATGTATTCGCCGACTGGTACTATAAAGGGCATAGCGATTCCCTCAACCGCGGCGGCGCCAATCAGTACACCGGTCTTCCCAAAGGCCGGAACGCATTTCAGTTCCGTCGTATCTACCTGGGCTATGACTACAACATTTCGAAGAAATTCTCCGCCGAACTCTTACTGGCTGCCGAAGATAACTTTACGGCCTATAACCCCCCCAACCAGGCTGCAGTCAACGGGGATGAGCTGAGCAATCAGAAAGAAACGTTCTTTATCAAGCTCGCCAATATTCGCTGGAAGAACGTTTGGAACGGGACGGACTTCATCTTTGGCGAACAGGCAACACCTTCCTTCCCGCTGCTCTCGGAAAAAATATGGGGCTACCGGTCCATCGAAAGGACCATCTCCGATATCCGTCGTACCCCTTCCTATGATATGGGCGCCGGGTTGCAGGGTAAATTCGATCCCAAGACCGGCAATTATGGGTATAACGTGCTTGTAGCAAACGGTAATGGGGACAAGCCGGCCCCCAACAGTTTCAAATGGTTCTATGGGGATGTTTACGCCTACTTCTTCGACAAAAAATTTGTCGTCGACCTGTATACCGATTATCTGCGGCTCAACTGGCAGCCCGGCTGGCATCATGACCGCCAGATGGTGAAGGCCTATGTCGCCTACACTACTCCTGCCCTTACCATCGGCGCAGAAGGCTTTATCAATACCATCGCCAAGGACACAAAAGTTGGATTGGCCAGCGGCGCTTCAGATACCATCAATACGGTCGCCCAGGGATTATCCCTGTATGTTACCGGCGACATCGTAAAAAACTATCTTCGTTTCTTTGCCCGCTGGGATGGCTACAATCCTAACAGCAAGATCGACAATGCAAAATATACCAGCTATGCCGGATTGTCATCGCCCACCGGTTATAATACGCCCGGTTATAAAATGACCTATAATCCCAGCACCGGCGCTCCTACTTCTGCGACGGCCAATACGGACATAACGGCAAAAGAGATGTTTATTACAGCAGGTCTGGATTTTACTCCTGCTAAAAATGTACATCTTATGCCCAACATCTGGTACAACCACTATGCTTCTCAGTTGACTACCGGAAAGGCGGCTGATTATGACCTGGTATACCGGATGACGTTCTATTACATATTTGGTAAATAATTAATTATAACCCCGATTAATAAACGGTTTCTATTCTTAACTACCACAAGTAAATCAAATGAAATTACATCCTTTCAACATCAAGCGTTCTTTGGTTGCGAGTGCATTTTTCGCGATCGTCAGCGCTAGCCTGGTATCCTGCGGCGGCGGCGGTGGCAGCACCTCCGGGTCTGACAGCACGGCTTCCGGCAACAGCGACGACAATGCGCTCATCGGCGCCGGCAGCTCTTTCGATAACCCTTTGTTCTCCAAGCAATTTTCCGAGTATAACAAGACCTCTGGTCTGAAGGTGAATTATCAGTCTGTAGGTTCCGGAGCAGGTATCTCCCAGCTGACCAACAAGACCGTTGATTTTGGCGCTTCTGACGCTCCGATGAATGGCAAGCAGGATTCTGCATTGACTGCACCCGCCATCCATATCCCCGTCACTGCCGGCGCTGTCGTACTTAGCTACAATCTGCCTGATGTAAAGGATACGCTGTTGTTAACCCCGTCTGTACTGGCCGATATTTTCCTTGGTGTCATCACAAAATGGAATGACCCGAAGATCGCCGCCATCAACAAAGGTGCTAAGCTTCCGGCTACGGGCATCGTCATCGCTCACCGCAGCGACGGCAGCGGTACTTCCAATATCTTCACCACCTACCTTTCCAAGGTGAGTGCGGACTGGAGTACCAAGGTTGGAAAAGGCTCTTCTGTCAACTGGCCTGTTGGTCTGGGTGGAAAAGGTAACGAAGGTGTTGCCGGTCTCATCAAACAAACTCCCGGCGCCATTGGTTATATTGAACTGGCTTATGCCGTTCAGAATGCCATGCCTTACGCCAAGATACAGAACAAGGCAGGTAACTATATTACCCCCAGCATTGCCAGCGTAACGGCTGCCGCAAACATCCAGATCCCTGCTGATTCCAAAGTATCCCTGACCAATACGGAGGCTGCCGACGGCTACCCCATCTCCAGCTTCTCCTGGGTGATCATCTACAAAGAGCAGAAATACAACAACCGTAGCCTCGATCGCGCTACCAAATTGTTGAAACTCCTCTCCTGGATGATCCACGATGGCCAGCAGTTCAGCGGTGCGCTGACCTATGCGCCCCTGTCCTCTTCTGCCGTTACCACGGGTGACGCCATCCTGAAGTCCGCCACTTATGACGGAAAGCCGATTTTGCAATAGTTGAAAGAATGAACTGATATTATGGATACATCTGTAGAGAATGGTATGATTACCCGCAGCGATCTTCCGCTGCGGGTAATTAATTCTACCCCCGAAGCAATTTTAAAAGCGAAAAAGCGCGCCAAACGGTCCTTTCGCCATATTCGCACAGAAAATGTTTTCAAACGCACCCTCATGATCATGGGTCTGGTGATGATCATCCTGGTGCTCGGCATCCTGCTGACCCTGATCGTGCAGTCCCTGCCATCGATCAAGTCCCTGGGGCTGAAATACCTCTGGAGTAAGGTCTGGGATCCCGTCCA